>Ga0181600_10000478_pt1 | contig 30490 bp, 29 predicted proteins | sample 041ome_2_FD_132982 | JGI IMG/M metagenome (GOLD analysis project Ga0181600, IMG submission 132982) | Coastal salt marsh microbial communities from the Groves Creek Marsh, Skidaway Island, Georgia - 041406US metaG (megahit assembly) | ecosystem: Environmental > Aquatic > Marine > Intertidal zone... | reverse complement strand
AAACTACCCTCTGGAATTCCGTTAGAAAAAAATAAATCTTTGATAACCAAAGATCCTACTTGGAAACTTGAACACAATCATTTTTTTAAACTTATAAAGAAAAAAGTTAAAACAAATTTTGAAAATGATATTTGGATATTTAAAATTTTAAAAAAAATGGAAAAAAAAATATGAAATTACCTACAATAGGTTTTGTAGGCATGTCCCACCTGGGTTTAAATTATGCAGTGGCTACAGCAAGTAAAAAATTTAAAGTTATTTGTTATGATGAAAATATTTCAAAAATTAACTTATTAAAAAATAAAATAAGCCCAATCTTTGAAAAAGACCTAGAAAAAAAAATTAAGTTAAACTTTTCTAATTTAAATTTTACAAATAATATTTCAGATCTTAAAAATTGTGATAATGTTTATATATCTAAGGATGTAAGTACAAAAGCATCAGGAGAAAGTGACTTAACATCCACAAAACGATTAATTGATAAAACAATTAAACATTTAGATGAAAAAAGTAATTTAATTATTTTGTGTCAAGTTCCACCTGGCTTTTGCCGATCAATTAATTGGAACAAAAATCAATTATTTTATCAAGTTGAAACATTAATATTTGGCAAAGCTTTAGAAAGAGCACTATATCCTGAGAGATTGATAGTTGGAACAGAAAATAAAAAAAAAAAAATTAAACAATCTTATTTAAAATTATTAAGATCATTTAATTGTCCTTTAATAATAATGAATTATGAAAGTGCAGAATTAGCAAAAATTAGTATAAACATGTACTTAATTTCAACAGTTACAACAACAAATGTAATTTCAGAACTGTGTGAGAAAATTGATGCAAACTGGAATGATATTTCAATTGCATTAAAATTAGATAGGCGAATTGGAAAATATGCTTATCTTGAACCGGGTCTAGGTATTTCTGGAGGCAATCTCGAAAGAGATTTATACACACTTCAAAAATTACAAGTGTCTAATCGTTTAAATAATAGATTTATTCAAGAGCTTAAAAATAAGTCTATTAGTAGAAAATTATGGATCTTGAATGTTGTTAAAAAACTGAAAAAAAAATATAAACTTAAAAATATATCTATACTTGGTTTAGCTTATAAAATTGGGACACATTCAATAAAAAATTCACCAGGCATTCAATTAATAAAAAATTTAAAAGGCTTTAAAATTAGAGTATTTGATCCGATAGTTGAAAAAATTGATAAGATAAAAAATGTTAAAATTTGTAATAATAGTCATGAAACGATTAAAGGATGTGACATATTGATAATAACAACACCATGGAAAGAATTTAAAAAGATTAGTTCGATTTTTTTGAAAAAAAATATAAAGAATAGATTGATAATTGACCCCTATAATTTATTAGACAAAAAAGTATTAGAAAAAAAAGGAATTAAGCATATCTCTATGGGAATAAAATATGATATTTAAAAAAAAAAAATTAAATAGAGTTGTTATTTTGGGAGCTAATAGCTTTATTGGTAAAGCTATTACCAAAAAATTTATCAGTCAAAACATTAAACCTGTTTTAGTAACAAGAAAAAATGCAGATTTAGAAAAAAAACAATCATTTAATAAATTAAAAAAAATTTTAAAAAAAGATGATACTATTATTTTTATAGCAGCAATTGCGCCGGTAAAAAATATTGAGATGCTCAATCAAAATTTATTAATATGTAAAAATATCATTGAGTCTTTAAAAATTAAAAAACCTAATCATGTTATTTATTTAAGTTCTGACGCTGTATATAGTAACAGTAAAAATAAAATTAATGAAAAGTCTGAAACTACTCCAGAGTCTTTTCATGGTTTTATGCACTTGATAAGAGAAAATATGCTAAAAGAACTTAATTGTAAAAAGACCTTTGTAAGACCAACTTTGGTATATGGAAGTGACGACCCACATAATGGTTACGGACCAAATAAATTTATCAGATGTGCCCAAAATAACGAGGAAATTTTTTTATTTGGCAAAGGAGAGGAAAGAAGAGATCATATTCATGTGGAGAATGTTGCGGATATTGTCTCAACTGTAGCTATTAAAAAAATTGATGGAATAATTAATGCAGTTTCAGGTAATGTTATCTCTTTTAATGAAATAGCAAAAAATCTAAAAAAAATTTATCCAAACCTTGTTATCAAAAACCTAAAAAGAAATGGACCAATGCCACATAATGGATACCGTGCATTTGATAACAAATTATTAAAAAAATATTTTCCCAAATTATACTTAATTAAACTTTTAGATTGGATTAAAAATAAAGATGAATTTAAAAAAATAAAATAAATGAAAATTGAATTAATTGATTTAAAGCAAAGATATAAAGAAGAAAGTTCTCAAATTTTAACTTCTATAAAAAAAGTTCTTTCAAAAGGTCATCTGGTATTAACAGAAGAGCTAAATAACTTTGAAAATAATATTTGTAAATATACTGGGTCAAAGTATTGTTTAGGTCTAAACTCAGGAACTGATGCGTTAATGATGTCATTATGGGCCCTGGGTATTGGAAAAGGAGATGAGGTTATCACTTCGCCAACTTCTTTCGTAGCAACAATAGGGGCAATTATTCATGTGGGAGCAAAACCAATTTTTGTAGATATTTCTGATGATCTAAACATGGATGTTTCTAAAATTGAGTCAAAAATTACAAAAAAAACTAAAGCTATCATGCCAGTTCATTGGGCAGGAAAAATGTGTTCAATGGATAAAATTGTTAAAATAGCAAAAAAATATAGATTAAAAGTAATAGAAGATGCAGCTCAAGGAATGGGTTCATATTATAAAAAAAAACATGCTGGCACATATAGTGATATTGCAGCATTTTCAACACATCCTCTGAAAAATCTGAATGGATTAGGTGATGGTGGATTTATCACTACTAATAATAAGCAGCTGTATGAAAAAATTAAACTTTATAGAAACCATGGTATGAAAAGTAGGGACAATGTTCATGTATTTGGAGTAAATTCAAGACTCGATGTCTTAAATGCGGAGGTATTAAATTTTAGATTAAAAAAATTAAAATCAGTAATTTTAAAGAGAAGAAGAAATATTTCAATTTATCAAAAACTAATTAATCAAAAAAATATAAAAATACCTTACGATACAAAAGACCAATTTAGTTCGTGTGTAATTTTTTTATGCTTATGTGAGAGAAGAGATGAACTTCAAAAATATTTAAATTCAAAAGGTATTCAATCTTTAGTTTATTATGGAACACCACTTCATAAACACTATGCATCTAAAATTGATGGTCTACATAGAAATAAGTTGCCTGTTTCTGAGAATTTAGCCAAGAAAGTATTAGCACTACCTCATCATCAAAATCTAACCACCAAACAGATAAAGATTGTTTGCCGAGAAATTAATAAATTCTATAAAATATCATAATGCTAGTTCCTTATAATTATCTTCCATACGAATTTAAAAACACAAGAATTATTTTTAAAGAATGGAAGAAATTAATAAAAACAACAGATTTTACACTTGGAAGTAAAATGTTAGAATTTGAAAAAAAATTTTCTAAATATATAGGTGTCAAATACTGTGTAGCAACCAATAATGGAACTGATGCTTTAATTTTATCTCTTAAAGCACTTGGTATTAAAAAAGGTGATGAAGTAATTACTGTTTGTAATACTTTTTATGCAACAGTTGGAGCAATTGTTGCTTGTGGAGCAAAACCAGTGTTAATAGATTGTGACTCTAGGTACCAAATTGACCATAAAAAGATAATTTCTAAAATTACTAAAAAAACTAAAGTAATTATGCCAGTTCATTGGGGAGGAGCCTCACCGCAAATGAATGAAATTATTAAAATTGCAAAAAAATATAAAATACACGTTGTGGAAGATGCGTGTATGGGTATTGGAGCAAAAATATATGGCAAATCACCAGGAACATTTGGCATAGTAAACGCTTTTAGTATGCATCCATTGAAATCTCTTAATGTAATGGGAGATGGTGGAATGGTCGTTACAGATAATAAAAGAATTTATAATTGGTTAAAAAAATATAGAAATCATGGAATGATAGATAGAGATCATATTGATATTTGGGGTATAAATATGAGGCTGCAACCACTTCAAGCTATTGTAGCTTTAGAGGGGTTAAAAAAAATTGACAGCGTCATAAAAAAAAGAAATGAAAATGCAAAAAAAATGGACAACCTATTATTAAATTTATCTCCAAATATAGTGATACCAAAAAGGCCAAAAGGATATAGAGAAACATTTGCTCTATATATGTGTTTAGTAACAAATAGAGATAAACTTTTAAAGTATTTGATTAAAAATAAAATTGAAGCAAAAATTCATTATCCTTTACCTTTAAATAAACAAAAGGCAGCAAAAAATTTAAAATTAAATCAAAGAAATTTCACTGTCGCAAACGAGCAAGCAAAAAAAATAATAACATTGCCAATCCATCAATATTTAAGTAAAAAGCACATAGATTATATAGCTCAAAAAATTAAAAATTTTTACGAAAAGAAATAATACAAAATAACTTTGAAAAATTAATTATTGAAAATGAAAAATAAAAGTAGTTTTTATGACAATAAAGTAGTGTTTAAGCCATGGGGTTACGAATATGTTGTTTATAGAAATGCAAACAATCTTTCGGTAACATTATTAAGTATAAAATATAATAAGAGCACTTCACTTCATTGCCATCCATCGAAAAAAAGTGGTTTTATTCTTTTAGGTGGAAAAGCATTATTCCAACTGGGTTTAAGAAAAAAAAATACAGAGTTGCACAATTCACCTTCAAAAAGAATGATGGCAAGAGGGCTCTTTCATTCTATAAAGTCTGTATCTAAAAATGGTCTTTTAGCTTTAGAATTCGAAACTCCGGTGAATAAAAATGATCTTGTTAGATTTAAAGATAATTATGGACGAGAAAAAAAATCTTATGAAGGAAAAAAATTTACTAAATCTATCCAGTCAGATTTTATTAAATTTAAAACACCAACGGTTGGAAAAAAGCAAACTTATAAGATAGGCAAAGTTAATGTGGCCTTAGAAGTGCATAAAAATTTTGATAAATTATTAAAAAACAAAAATAGTACTATTTTTGCAATTTTGGATGGATCTATATCAGACAATAAAGGAAGAAATGTATTATCATATGGGGATATTATAAAAACAGATGATTTGAGAATATTATCCAAAGTATTTAAGATTAAAAAAAAATTAAGTGTTGTAAGAGTTTTTTAAAAAATTAAGATGATTAGATTAGCTGATTACGTTGTTAAATTTTTAGAAAACAAAAAAATTGACACAGTTTTTACAGTAAGTGGTGGTGGATCAATTTTTTTATGTGACGCATTATATAATTCAAAAAAAATTAGATATATAAGTCATCATCATGAACAAGCAGCTTCATTTGCGGCCGAGAGTTATGCTAGAGCAAACAATAACATTGGCTGTTGTTTTGTAACCACAGGGCCTGGCGGAACAAACACATTAACAGGCGTTTCATCAGCTTGGATAGACTCAGTTCCGGTAATTTTTATTTCTGGGCAAGTTTTTTTAAACCAAACGATACAAAAAACTAAGAAAAGACAAATCGGAGTTCAAGAAATAAATATCATAGACCTTGTAAAGCCTATTACAAAGTTTTCAAAAATGATTACTGATGCAAATTCAATAAATTTTTATTTAGAAAAAGCATACTCAATTGCAAAATCAGGAAGACCTGGCCCAGTTTTTTTAGATATTCCAGCTGATATTCAAAATGCTATGATTGATGAAAAAAAAATTATTAAAAACAAATATAAAGAGCCAAAACAAAATATTTCAATTGATAATAAATTAAATTTATTAATTCAAAAATTAAAAGGTTCAAAAAGACCATTAATTCATTTAGGACATGGAGTAAAATTATCTGAGGCCCATAAGCTTGTTAAAACTTTTTTTAATAAATTTAAAATTCCATTTGTTGTCACTTGGAATGCAGATGATATAATTAATTCAAATCATATAATGTATTGTGGAAGACCTGGAGCATTCGGTGAGAGGGGATCAAATTTTATCGTACAAAATTGTGATTTTTATTTGTCTATAGGTACTAGATTACCATATATGGTTACAGGCTATAATGCTAAGAAATTTGCGACTAAGGCAAAATTTAAGGCAATGGTTGATATTGACCCTAAGGAATTGAATAAAACTGATTTAAAGATTGATTTAAAAATAAAATCTGATGCCAAAGTTTTTTTAAAAAAACTTTTAATAAAGTTAAAAAAATATAATTCTTCAATTGAATGGCTTAGATATTGTAAAAATATCAGAAATAAATATCCGATATTATTGAAACAAATGATAAACGAAAAAAAATATGTTAATTCATACTATTTTGTAAAAACTTTATCTAAATATACACAAAAAAATGATTCCATAATTACAGATATGGGTTTTTCTTTTACATCTACTCATCAAGCACTTGATGTGAAAGATAACCAGAGTTTTTTTACTAATTCTGGCCATGCACCTATGGGCTGGGGCTTACCAGCAGCAATTGGAGCATATTATTCCAAGAAGAATTTAAAATCTAATTTGATTTGTTTAACTGGAGAGGGTGGTTTTCAAATGAATATTCAGGAACTAGCAACAGTAATGCATAATAAAATTCCAATTAAGATATTTATATTTAACAATGGTGGATATTTAACAATTAAACAAACGCAAATATTGGGTTTTAAAGGAAGAATAATGGGTGCAGATAATACTAGTGGATTATCATTTCCTAATTATTATGAAATTGCAAAATCTCACAAAATGTCTTACCAAAAAATTTCGAGTCATAAACATATAGCTAGCAATATAAGTAAAATTATTAAAAGTAAAAAAGCAGTCATATGTGAATTGATGATGAACCCAAATGAAGAACAAATCCCAAAAGCAATTAATAGAAGAAATGATAAAGGTAAAAGTATTCCTACAGAATTTGAAGACATGTACCCATTCTTGCCAAGAGATGAATTAAGTAGTAATAACTTAGACTAATGAAAAAAGGCGTAATTATTTCAGGAAATTTAGCTCAAGATCATGAGTTTATTTATCCATATTATAGATTATTAGAAGAAGAAGTAAAATTAGATGTTTGTTTATTAGAGGGAAAACCGGTAGTTGGTATTTTAGGAACTGCTATACCACCCAACAAAGAACACTCTGTAAAAAAAATTGAGGATATTAAAGTTGAAGACTATGACATATTAGTCTTGCCAGGTGGAGTTAAGGCCATGGAAAAAGTGAGACAAAATAAAGATATAATAAAATTTGTTTCAGACTTTGATAAAGAAAAAAAAATTATTGCTTGTATATGTAGTGGTGCACAATTGTTAATATCTGCTAAGGTAGTAAAAGGTAGAAAAATTGCAGGATATTATAGTATGAAAGATGATTTAATTAATGCTGGTGCTATATACACTGATTTGCCAGCAGTAATTGATGAAAATATTATTACTACCGCTCATTATAAAGATATGGGCCCTTGGATGGCTGCAGTAATAAATTTATTAAAAAAATAATATAAAAAAATTCATGTCCAATATTCATAAAAAAAATTTTTTTCATTGTAGGACAAATGAGAGAATTTGATTTACTAAATATTTATCCAAATTTAAAAAGCAGATATATAAATAAAAATTCTAGAACAATTAAAAATAGAATTATTGCATCATATAAAGGCAAAGAATTTTATGATGGTAATAGAAGTAATGGCTATGGTGGTTATAGTTATGATGGTAGATGGAAGTTAATAGCAGATAGAATATTTAGTGTTTACAAACTTAAAAGTAATGCAAAAATATTACAAATAGGATGCGATAAAGGATACTTAATTTACGATATAAAAAAAAATTATAATAAAGCTACAGTTAAAGGAATAGAAAATTCTAAATATGCAATATCAAAAGCTCCAAAATTAATAAAAAAAGATTTGATATTTTCAAATTTTGTAAATTTACCTTTTAAAAATGATTATTTTGATTTTGTGTTAGCTATAGGGCCAGTATATAGCCTAAATCTTACAGATGCCATAAAGTGTTTGAAAGAAATTGATAGAGTAGGAAAAGGAAAAAGTTTTATTACTTTAGGTGCATACAGAACTGATAGGGAATTTCAATTATTTAGATATTGGACGTTATTAGGCTCCACAATATTATCAAAAACAGAATGGAAAACGGTTCTTAAACATGTAAATTATAAGGGTGATTATAAATTTAATACTTCTAGTTCACTTAATTTAAAAATAAAAAAATGAATAAAATTTTAATTACTGGAGCAACCAAAGGTTTAGGTAGAGAAACAGCAGTTTGGTTTGCAAAAAAAAAAATTAAATTGATATTAGTTGGTCGAAATGAAGATGACTTAAAAAAGTTACTTAATAAATTACAATATAAAAAAAATCACAGTATATTATGTTTAGATTTACAAAAGCCAGAACAGATTAATAAAATTAATATTAAACAAAAAATGTTTGCAGGATTAGATAGAATTATTCATTGCGCAGGGGGTGGTTTGGGAATCAAAAGTCCATTTTTAAATTACGATGATTTTTTGACTCTTCTTAATCTTAATTTTTTATCTGCAGTTGAAATTAATAACAAATTTATGCCTATTTTAAAAAAAAAAGAGAGTAGAATTATTCATATTGGTTCAATTGCATCATTTGAAGCAGTTGGCTCAGTTGGTTATAATTGCGCAAAATCAATTCTTCTTGCCTATGTAAGAAGTGTCGGTAGGCTAATGATAAAAAATAAAATTACTGTTACAGGTATTTTGCCAGGTGGTTTTATTGGTTACAAAAATGCAATGTGGAGACTAAAAAAAAGAAATTTAACTGCCTACAATAAATTTATTAAAAGCAGATTGCCCTCACAAAAAATGTATAATTCTAAAGATCTTATTCCCATGATAGATATGATGTGTTCATCTAATATTTCTATGCTTAGTAGCAATATGGTTGTTATGGATGGTGGTGAAGGAAAATCATATTTTCATTAATGGGCATATCAAATATTTCAACAGCAGTAATTGTACAAAATTCAATAAATCAATTTTTGCTACAATTAAGAGATAATAAAAGAGGATTAAGATATAGCGGTATGTGGGGATCAGTAGGTGGGGAGTTGCTTGGAACAGAAAACATTATTACTGGTGCAACAAGAGAGTTAAAGGAAGAAACAGGTATTGATTTAATCAATAAATTAAGTTTTATAACAAAAAAAATTGATCTTTATAAAAATCATAAACCTAAAATTGTTTATTTTTTTTACTGTAGAGTTAATTCAAAAATAAAAATTCATTGTTATGAGGGACAAATGTTTAAATTTTTTAAAAAAAGTGAGGCTATAAAACAAAATATTCCAAAAATACTTCACCAAGTATTAATTAACTTATAATAAAATACTTAATAAAATTAAAGCATGATTTTTAATTATTTGTATCAAGAAAAGCTTTTTAAAAACAAACGAGTTATAGATTATTTTAAAGACAGCAACGAAACAAAAAAAATTAAATTTTCATTAAATATACCAATATTATTTCTTTCAAATATTAAAAAATTTTTTTTAGGAACATTTAAATATTTTTTTGAATTAATTTTAGGTTTTAATTTTTTCTTAGAAACTTTTAAAAAAAGAAACTCTGAAAAGAAAAATAAATGTATTATTCTTGACGATGGTTGTTCATTAAATAAATTAAGAAAAAAAAATATGAAAAAATTTCAAGATGATGGAAATAAAATATTTGCAATAAATTATTGGAATGAAAATAAAAAGTATAATAAAATTATACCTAATTATTTAATTCTTTCAGATCCAAAAATTTTTAAATCTAAAGTAGATTTGAAAAATTTAAATTTATATAAAAGAAAGAATAATTTATTGAGATATATAAACACAAATCCGGGTATAATTTTAATTATCCCATCTAATTTTCTAAAATATGCAAAAAAAAAAATAAAAAACACAATACTAACTTTTTCTGATAGCGAATTAGATTTTATGAATATCTTTACAAATCCCTTTTTTCCTAGAGGGTACTTTTCTGTACCAGTGGTAAATGCTCTGTCCGTTGCAAAATGGTTAAATTTTAAGAAAATTTTTTTATTAGGTATTGATAATACTTTTTTTAGATATCTTTTTTCTGATAAAAAAAATAGAATTTTGTATTTGAATATAAAATATTATAAGAAAACTTCTTTGATTAATTATAGCAACTATTTCGAGTCAACATTTGACTATTTTATATACCATATCAAAATTTTTAGATCTTTTGAAACATTAAGCAAATCTAAGAATATTTTTAATTTAGATGAATATTCTTTAACAAGTTTTTTTAAAAAAAAAAAAGTTTCAGAGATAAATAAATGATAGATAATGATAAAAACAATACTTCCTCTTTTTTAATTTTTAAAGAATTATTTATTAATTTTAAAAAGGGTTTTTTTGTTTTATTTATTTTAGTTTTAGCCGAAGGCTTTCTAGCAGGTCTTTCTGTTATAGCTATTATACCTTTGTCAGATTATTTAATAGATCCATCTCTCCAAAAAGCATCTAAATTAACTTTGATTATCAAAGATTATATTATTAACACCGGTATTAAACCAAGCTTTTTAATTTTTGGTTTAATTTTTTTTCTTATTAATTTTATTAAAGGTACTTTTGAAGTGTGGATTAGATACCTAGTTTTAAAAATTAAATATGGTTTGTTAAGAATAATTTATAATGATTTGTTAGAAAATTTATTTAATTCAAGATGGGAATATTTTACAAGAATAAAATCTGGAAGTTTACTTAATACTTTAGGACGGGAGCTACCAATAATAGGAGATACGCTGGGTCATATAACTTTATTATTAGCTCAATCTGTTCAGCTTATTATCTACTTTTCAATTCCTTTCTTTATAAATGCGCAAATGACAATTATTGTAATTTTATTTTCATTTGCATTTTTTGTAGTAATTCTATTTTTAAATAGAATAAGTTTTAGATTAGGCAAAAGAAATATTGATACAGCAAACAAAACATTCTCTTTTTTGAACGAAGTTCTCTCAGCAATAAAATTGGTGTTTAGTTATTACACCCAAAAAAAATCAAAAAATAAATATTTGGAGTATTTTGATTTACATGCTGACGTTACACTAAAATCCCAAACTTTAAGTATATTTGTTTCAAAAATTTTTTTGCCATTATCATTATTATCCGTAATCATCTCTGTTGCTTATGCGATATCTAATGGAGTAGCTCTATCTCAAGCAGCAGCTGTAATGTGGAGTTTGCTTTTAGCAGTACCAATCTTAAATTCATTATTTCAGTCAAGTATTTCTCTAAAAAACTTTATTCCAAGTTACAATCAAGTAAGAAGATTTAATAACGAATCTAAAAATTACCCTGAAAATAAGGGAACATTGAAATTTGATAAATTAAAAGACTCAATTTCATTAAAAAATATATCTTTTACTTATCCAAATAGAGACCAAACTTTGAAAAGTATAGACTTAAATATTAAAAAAAATACTATTACAGGTTTAGTGGGTGAGTCAGGATCAGGAAAATCAACTATTTTAGACTTAATTTTGTCACTTCAAAAACCATCAAATGGTAGAGTAATTTTGGATGGAAATGACATAATTGATCTAGATGTGGAGAGTTATAGAGAAAAAATTGGTATAGTTTTTCAAGAGCCTTTTTTGTTAGAAATGTCAATAAAAGAAAACTTAAAATGGTTTTCAAACAATAGAAATTTCACTGATGAAGAAATTTATTCTGCATTAGAAATTTCAAATTGTAATGAGTTTATTAATAAATTACCAAATAAAATGGATACAGTTATAGGTGAGAGAGGATCAAGCTTGTCAGGTGGTCAAAAACAAAGAATTGCACTAGCTAGGGCGCTCATTAGAAAACCAGAAATATTAATTTTGGATGAGCCAACGAGTGCTCTTGATCTTGAGTCTGAAAAATTTATTATAAATTCTTTAAACAAAATTTCAGGTTCAATGACAATAATCATTGTGACTCACAAACTATCAATTTTGAAAAATATAGAAAATATATATTTTTTATCAAATGGCAGAATAATAGAAAAAGGCTCGTACAAGGATTTAACTTCAGATAAAAATTCTAAATTTTCGAAGTTTCTTAATTTAAACTAAATATGGCTTTCTAATTTACTTCTTCGCCTTGTATCCAATGTGGAGCAATGGATACCTCCTTGCATAGTATACATATGTCTCATTTTACAAGTAATTACGTTAAATTTATTTTTTTCTAAGACTTTAATTAAACTAGTTTGTCTCTCATCAACTATCACATTATTTTTATCTAAAGATAGAAAATTCAACCCTATCCAAGGGGAAGAAATTTCACCAATATTATTAATAAATCCTAGCCGAGATAATTTTTTTGCAATGGGTAATCTAACTTTTTTATAAAAATTTAGCTCTTTATCTGGTACAGCAGCAACATCACTATGAAAAATTTTTTTCCATTTTTTAAAAATAGTTGGACAATTTTTTTTATTTACTCTAACTGAATTTAACAAAACAACACCAGGCTTTAAGCACATCACAGTAGAATCTATATGTGAAGATTTATAGATTTTTTTAGTTTGATGAACATTATAAGTGCCTGAAAGGTTATTTCTAAGCCAATTATATCCTTTTGTATTCCCACTAATTGAATTCAGATATAGTAAATCTTTTCCTATTCTTAAAGTATTTGCAGCTTCAAATAATATTTCTTTATCAGAAAGCTTATGCAATTTTTCTGTAAGTCCTTTAGTGAGTTTTTTATAAAATTTTTTTTCTTTAGTTTCTAATTCATTGATAGGAGTAAATATTTTATAATTAATTTCTGGGCTAGGAGGATTTAGCCATTTAAATCCATTTTTTAAATATTTATAAAAGATTTTTTTATATGAATCTTTTTCAAAAAAACGCCAATGTATTGGTGAAGGGCTTTCAATTAAATGGTTTCCAACCACAAGATATAAATCTCTAGCATTGTAGACATTATTTGAAATACCACTCCAATTAGTTGTTTTAAAAATTTTACCTACATTTGATGGATCTGGTCTGAGTACTTTTACACCTGCTTTTCTAAATATAGAACAAAGATTGCTCAGATCTTCCTCGACTTCATCAATATACCATTTAGGATAAGCCTCCTTTGCAATTCTAAGCGCTTGTTCAATTTTTTTTGATTTAATATTCTTTTGTTCATTTTTCCAAAAAAAACATCCAGTACTATTTTTTGAAGTTCCGACTATGACTTCTTGTAATTTGTCCCATTCATTATGACTATTTAAATAAAAATGTTTTTTCATATTAAAATATTATAGTAATTCTGTATTATGAAAAAAATAAATAATAAAGATAAATATTTAAAAATAACTAATAAAATTCCTATTGTAACTTTAGATGAAGAATTTAATCTTTATTATAATCTATTATCAATAAAAAAACTTTTTATAATTAAAACCTATGCTTTTATAAAGTTTTTTTCAGCATTTGTTACAATTTTTTTTAACTTTAGTAGATATTGTAATTTCTTAAAATTAAAAAATATAAAAAAAAATAAAAATTTATTAATTCTGGGCGGAGGCCCATCTTTACAAAAACTTATAAATAAAAAAAACTATATTTTAAAAAAAAATACAGATTTAATGGCACTTTCTTATTTTAAAAGATATGGAAATATTAAATTAAAACCAACCTATATTTTATCAGCTGATCCCTCTTTCCTAGGTGGAGGAAATGTTAATAGCAAATTCATAAATAAAAAAAATAAAGAAATTTTGAATTATCTGAAAAAAAATAATGTAAAGTTGTTCTTACCAATGGAAAAAAGTTCATACTTGAAAAGATATAAACTTGATATTAATTATTTTATTGCGCGATCATCAATTTTTTTTTTGAAAAATACAAATCCAATAATGAGCTTATCTGTTGCAAATATGAGTTTTTTTAATGCATTATCTATAGGATTATTTATGGGGTATAAAAAAATTTATTTTTTAGGTTTAGATAATACTTATCCAAGAGATGTATGGGTAAATAAAGATAATAAACTTTTAAACATAGAAAGGTTTGCAAATCATTACTATTTAGCCGATCAATCAAAAAGATATAAAAGTATATCTGATATGTATTCAGAGATCTCAACTATTTTTTACTCATTAAATTTATATAAAAAATATAAAGATAAAATATTTAATTTAGATGATTATTCTTTGACAAATACATTTAAAAAAAAAAATTTTAAAGATATTTTTATCTTTGGCTCTAAAGCTGTAAAAAAATAAGTATATTTTAATGAATAAAAATATTATCAAAAATAAAAAAAAAATTAAACTCTCAAAGTGGCTTACTTTAATTGAAAAACAAATTTCCCTTAATAAAAATAAAAAGCTAGAAACCTATCATTCCTTTAAATTAAATAATTACTGCTCTATATTTGCAATAAATGACAAAAAAGAGATTATTTTAGTAAAACAATTTAGACCTGCTATTGAAAAATACACATTAGAATTGCCAGGTGGACTTATTGAAAAAAAATTTAGCCCAAAAGAATCTATTATAAAAGAATTATATGAAGAGACAGGATATTTTGCAAAAAAATTAACTTATTTGGGACATTTATTTCCTGATACAGGTCGACATGAAAATTTAATTCATTGTTATTTCTCCAAAAATTTAGAAATTAAAAAAATGAAGTTAAAGAGAGATAAAAATATTGAAGTTATTAAGATACCTCTTAAAAAGTTCAAATATGAAATATTAAATTCTAACTTTATGCACGCTTTACATGTAGCAATTATTGGACTTGCCATTATAAAAGGTTTTTTTAAATTTAAATAATCTATGATAAATAATAAAAAAAAGAACGTCTGTGTGATAGGCCTTGGATTTGTGGGGCTTACATTGGCAGTTTCAATGGCGTCTAAAGGTTTTATAATTTACGGAATAGAAAAAAATAAAAAGATTATTCAAAAAATAAAAAAAGGTAAACCACATTTCTTTGAACCTAATCTTGAAAAAAAATTGACAAAGCTTATTAAAAAAAAAAAAATTTTTTTTTCAAATAAATTAAATTCTAAAATTAATTGTGACACCTACATTATAACTGTTGGAACTCCTATAGACAAAAATAAGAAAATAATTACCAAATATATTAGGTACACTAGCGAAGAAGTTTCCAAATATTTAAAAAATGATGATTTGATAATATTAAGATCTACAGTTAAAGTAGGAACAACCCGAAAAATTGTAAAACCAATTTTAGAAAAATCAAAAAAATTTTTTTCATTATCCTTTTGCCCCGAAAGAACTCTTGAAGGAGCTGCACTTAAAGAATTAAATTATTTACCTCAAATCATAGGTGGAGTAGATGGTAAATCAATAAGCAAGTCTAAAGAAATATTTTCTAAAATAACAAGAACAACTATTTCGGTGAGTAGTTTGGAAGTCTCTGAAATGATAAAATTAGTGGATAATTCTAACAGAGATGTAAAATTTGCATATGCGAATGAAGTTGCAAGAATATGTGATAGTTTAAAAATTAATGCTCAGGAAGTAATAAAATCAGGTAAGTATAAATATCCAAGAACTAATTTACCTAGTCCAGGTTTAGTAGGGGGACCATGTTTAGAAAAAGATCCTTACATTTTTTCAAACTCAATTAATAATCCAAGTTTAAAAGCAGAATTAACTTTATTTTCTAGGCTTATCAATGAAAGACAGCCATATGAAAGTGTAAAATATTTAAAAAATAAATTTTTTAAAAATAGAAAAAATAAAATAATTAAAATTTGTGTAATAGGACTTGCGTTTAAGGGTTTTCCAGTAACTAATGATGTAAGAGGAAGCATGTCATATAAAGTAATAGAAGCGCTTAAAAATAATTTTTCTAAATCACATATATTTGGATATGACCCATTAGTTTCTGGAGATGATTTTAAAAGTTTTAGAGTTAAGAAGTGTGACAGAATTATAGATGCATTTAAAAACAAAGATTTAGTGATTTTTGCAAATAACCATCCATCATTTAAAAAAATTGATTTTTATAAAATTAGTAAAAATTTAAACAAAAACTCTATTGTTTATGATTTTTGGAATAATTTAAAAAATAAAGACAAAAATAACTTAAAAAGCAAATATATACAGCTAGGAAATCATATTTAATGAAAAAAAAGAAATATTTAGTAACTGGTGCCTCTGGCTTTATAGGCTCTGCGATAGTAAACTCTCTTATTAAGGCTAAGCAAGAAGTGATATGTGTAGATAATAATTCTAGAGGAAAAAAAAGTAGATTATCAAAATTTAAAAAAAAAATTAAGTTTTATAAAATTGATATACGAGATAAAGCAAAAATTGTTAAAGTTTCTAAAGGAGTAGACGCCGTTATTCATTTGGCATTTATTAATGGAACCAAATTTTTTTATGAAAAACCTGATCAAGTATTAGATGTAGGTATAAAAGGCATGCTAAATGTAATAGATGCTTGTAAAGAAAATAATGTTAAAGAAATATTTGTCGCTTCAAGTTCAGAAGTTTATCAGTCTCCCAAAAAGATACCTACTCCCGAAGAAGTTGAACTTATAGTGCCCGATGTATTTAATCCAAGATATTCATATGGAGCAGGAAAATTAATTAGCGAGGTTATTGCTATTAATAATAAAAAATTTTTTAAAAAGGTAGTAATTTTTAGACCTCATAATGTTTATGGGCCAGACATGGGTTCAGAACATGTGATTCCACAATTGACAAATAAAATTATAAAAAAAATTAAACAGTCTGGGAAATCAAAAAAAATTAATATTGATTTAATTGGTAATGGAAAAGAAAAAAGAGCTTTCAATTATATTGATGATTTTTGTGATGCTTTTATGAAAATTTTATCTAAAGGATCAAAATTTCAAATATATAATATTGGTACTAACCAAGAAACAAATATTAAAAAACTAGCAAACATGATTGGAAAATATTTTGGTGTTAAACTTAATTTAAATTTTATCGCTGGTCATAAGGGAGGAACCAAAAGAAGATGCCCAAACATATCAAAGATTAAAAAGTTAGGATATAAACCTAAGATATCTTTAGAAAATGGTTTAAATAAAACAATTAATTGGTATTTTAAAAATTAAACCTAAAATAATAATAATTTATGAAATCACTTACTAAATCTTTTAAGGTCACAAAGTGTAGAATCTGTGACTCTAAAGAATTTTATCAGTACATAGATTTAGGTAATCAGCCACCTTCAAATAGTTTTGTTAAAAAAAAGTATATTTCAAAACAAAAAAAATTTCCTCTAAAAGTTATTCTATGTAAAGTTTGTGGTTTATCTCAATTAGATACAGTTGTCTTAAGTAGTGGAATTTTTGATGATTATTCGTATTTATCATCTACTTCCAAGGCGTTGATTAAAAATTATGAAGAAATGGTAAAAAAAATAACTAAAAAATTTAAACCCAAAAAAAAAGATCTAATAATTGATATAGGTTGTAATGATGGAATTACACTAGATTTATATCCCAAGAAAAAATACTCTTTATTAGGAATAGAGCCATCTTCAGCCTCTATCTATGCAAAAAAAAAAAACTTAAATGTCATTAAAGAATTTTTTAATTTCAAACTTTCTCAAAAAATAAAAAAAAAAAATGGTTTAGCAAAAGTTATAACAGCAACAAACGTTTTTGCACACAATCATGATATTAACGATTTTACAAAAGGAGTAAAAAATTTACTAGATAAAAAACAAGGTGTATTTGTTGTAGAGTTTCCATACATCAAAGATATGCTAAATGATTTGTATTTTGATACTATTTATCATGAACATTTGTCATATTTTGCAATAACTCCCTTAAAATTTTTATTTCAAAATCATGGATTAAAAATTTTTGATTATGAAAAAACCTTAGTTGGAGCATCAGGACCAGCTATGAGAATTTACGTTTCACACATAGAATCAAAATATTCAACTTCAAAAAAAATTAATCAAATATTAAATGTAGAAAAAAAATGGGGGGTAAATAAAATTAGAGCATATAAAAAGTTTTCAGATGATGTAAAAAAGTTAAAAATTAAACTTCTTAAAATTATAAAAAAAACAAAATTACAGAATAAGTTAATAGGTGCTTATGGAGCGCCAGCAAAAGGAAATACTTTGTTAAATTATTTAGGACTAAAATCAAAGCAAATCTTCTCTATTGCAGATAATAGTATAACAAAAATTAATCATTATGCTCCTGGAAGTAATATTAAGGTTATTTCAGACGAAGAATTTCTGGAAACTGATTGTAAATATGCACTTCTTTTAGCTTGGAATTATGCAGATTTTTTTCTAAAAAACTCAAAATTTATTTTAAATAATGGAAAATTTATACTACCACTACCAAATCCAAAAATAATACCAAATGAAAAAAATTAAAATCGAAGTAGCGTTTTCTGATAAAAGAGGAAATATAACTGATCTTTTGCAAAAAGAGAATATTAACGCAGTAACACATATTACTATAAAAAAAGGCGCGGTGAGAGGCAACCACTATCATAAAAAAACTATTCAATGGAATTATGTTTTGTCAGGAAAACTAAAATTAGTTACTCAATTTAAAGGTAAAAAAAAGAAATCAATAATTATGAGTAAAGGAGATCTAATTGCTTCAGAACCAATGGAAAGTCATACTTTGGTTGGTGTAACAAATTGTGAATTTTTAGTCTTTACAAAAGGACCACGTGGAGGAAAGGAATATGAAAATGACACTTTTAGACTTAAGAAAAAATTAGCATAATGAAGAAATTTTATCAAGTTTCTACTCCTTGGATAAATGAAGTAGAAAAAAAAAATGTTAATAATGCTTTAAGAAATAATGAATTATCTGGCTTTTTTGGAAGATACATACCAGAATTTGAAAAAAAATTTTCAAAATTTTGTAAAGCAAAATATGCAGTAACAGTTAATAGCGGAACTACAGCTCTACATTTAGCTTTAGTTACACTTGGTATAAAAAAAGGAGATGAAGTTATTGTATCTTCTCTTACTAATATGGCGAGTGTATTTGCTATACTTTATATTGGCGCAATACCTGTACCCATAGATATTGAAGATGATACATATAATTTAGATGTAGATCTTATTGAAGATAAGATTACCAAAAAAACAAGAGCTATTTTAGCGGTTCATTTATTTGGTCACCCTGCCGAAATGAATAAAATATTAAAAATTTCAAAAAAATATAATTTAAAAATTATAGAAGATTGTGCTGAGGCACATGGTGCGTTGTATAAAAATAAAATGGTTGGATCAATTGGTGATGCAGGGTGTTTTAGTTTTTATGCAAATAAGATAATTACAACAGGTGAAGGTGGTATGATAACCTTTAATTCAAAAAAAAATGCATCAAGGGCTAAAAATTTAAAAGAGCTAGCTTTTGGAAAAGGAAATAAATTTATGCATACAGGCATCGGATACAATTATAGAATGACAAATTTACAAGCTGCCTTGGGTTGTGCGCAAATGCAAAAGATTGAAGTAATAATTGATAAAAAAATAAAATTAGCAAAACTTTATGAAAAATATTTATCAAAAAATAAATTGATACATCTTCCAATAACTAAAAAAAATTTTAAAAATGTTTATTGGATGTATTGTATAAAAATCCCAACCCTAAATTCATTAAAAAGAAAAAAATTATTAAAACAACTTTATCAAAAAGGAATTGAAACAAGAGAAATGTTTATTCCTTATAATTTACAGGATTTTTATTTAAAGACCGAAAAAAAAATAAATTGTCCAAAAGCTAATAAAGTAGCATATAATTCATTTTATTTACCATCAGGCACAGACTTAAAAGAAGAGGATGTAAAATATATTTCTGGATGGTTAAATAAATTAGTAAAATGAATGAGATCTTTTCAAAATATGCAGATTATTATGATGCCTTATATAAAGACAAAAATTATAGTAAAGAATCAGAATATATAGAGAAAATAATTAATAAATTTGCAGGTAAAAAACTCAATATTTTAGAGTTAGGTTGCGGATCTGGAAGCCACGCATTTATACTTCAAAAAAAAGGTCATAATATTGTTGCGGTTGATCGTAGCAAAAAAATGATAAATTTAGCAAAAAAAAAAGATAAATATAATAAAATTAAATTTTTAACCAAAGATCTAACAAAGTTTGTTTCAAAAAAAAAGTTTGATGTAATAATTCTTTTGTTTCATGTGATTAATTTTTTACCTACAAAAAAAGATTTAGAAATATTTTCAAAAAATTCCTCTAAAAATTTAAAAAAAAATGGAATTATAGTTTTTGATTTTATAAATTATGATGGAGTAGTTTCAGATAAGCCTCAAAAAAAAATTAAAATTGTAAATCAAAAAAATTTACGAATAATAAGAGAAACTGAACCAGAATTAATTCAAGATAAAAATTTACTTAATATTAAATTTAAAATGATAATTAAAAAAAAAAATTGCATAGTTGATGAATTTCAAGAAACCCACAAACTTAAGATACATTCAATTTTAAATATAAAAAAATTATTTAATTCCAATTTTAAATTAATAAATATATTTAAATGGATGAAATTTAAGACTCTATTGAAAAATGATTGGTTTGGTTTAATAGTATTTAAAAAAATTAAATGAAGATTGCAGCAATAATTGAAAATAAGATAACTGCCGGTGGAGGTTTTGCAATGTCTGTAGATCTTTTATTAAGTTTAAAAAAAGCAGTTCGAAATTCAAATCATGAAATATTAATATTTAACTATCATAATGAAAATTCAAAAATACTAAAAAATCTCGGGTTAAAATTCATAAATGTCAGAGAAAATTTTCTAGATAAAATTTTTGCTTTTTTTAATTATAGTTTGTTGGGATCTTTCTTGCAAAGTAAATTAAGATTACACACTTTTTTTGAAAAAAATCTGATAAAAAAAAATATTGATTTTGTTTTTTTTGTTACTCCATCTCCAAAGCCTTTTTACTTACAAAAATTAAATTATGCTTTAACTGTTTATGATTTGTGTCATAGAGATTTTCCTGAATTTAGTGAAGTAAAGGCATATAATATATATCATTTAAGAGAACTAATACTCTATCGTTGTATAGGCCCAGCCACAATAGTAATTACTGAGTCTGAACAATTAAAAAGTATGATTTCAATTCAGTTTTCAAAAGATAAAAATAGGATTGTTTCAATTCCAAATGGACCTTCACCTTTGATCACTTCATTGGAAAATTCAATTGATGAAAAAAAAATATCACTTCCAAAAAAATATTTTTTTTATCCAGCTCAGTTTTGGGAGCATAAAAATCACATTCGAATACTTGAAGCAATTAAAATTTTAAAAGAAAGAGATGTTAATGTAAATTTTGTTTTTTGTGGAAAAGATAAGGGTAATTTAAAAAATATAAAAAAAAAAATTGCTAAATTAGAAATTGGTGATCAAGTAGAAATATTCAATTTTTTATCTAATGAAGAGATAAAAATAGTATATAAAAAGGCAATTGCCCTTGTCATGCCGTCTTATTTTGGACCAACAAATATACCTCCTTTAGATGCATGGGATAATGAAATACCTGTAATTTACTCTAATCACCTTAAGGAACAAACACTAGATGCCGCATTATATGCAGACTCTAACTCAAGTAGTGATTTAGCAGACCAAATAGAAAAAATGATGAATAAAGATGTGAGAGAAGAATTTATAGTCAAAGGTAAAATGAGACTTAATCAAATTAAAAAAGATAGAGAAAATTCAATAAATGAACTATCAACAAAACTAGATCAATTTGAAAAAAAACTAGAAAATTGGAAAAAAAATTAGATGAAAAAAAAAATTGCCTTAATTACTGGAGTTACAGGACAAGATGGATCGTATCTATCTGAGTTTTTAATTAAAAAAAAATATATCGTTCACGGTATTATTAGAAAAAGCTCATCTTTTAATACAGCAAGGGTTGATCATATTTATCAAAGTCCAAATATCAGAAATAGAAATTTTTTCTTACATTATGGAGATTTATCTGATGCGTCAAATTTAAGTAAAATTATTGAAAATATATTACCTGATGAAATCTATAATTTAGCAGCTCAATCTCATGTTGGTACAAGCTTTAATATTCCAGAATATACTTCTAATGTAAATGCATTAGGTCCATTAAGGATACTCGAAATTATTAAATCTTTAAAAAAAAAAAAAAAAATAAAATTTTATCAAGCTTCAACATCAGAGCTTTATGGTTTAATAAGTGAAAAAAAACAAAGTGAAAAAAGCAAATTTAATCCTTTATCACCATATGCAACTTCAAAGTTGTATGCTTATTGGATAACTAAAAATTATAGAGAAGCTTATGATATTTTTGCTTCTAACGGCATATTGTTCAATCATGAGTCCCCTAGGAGAGGGAGAACATTTGTGACTAAAAAAATTACATCCACATTAGCAAAAATTTATTTTGGACTTGAAAGTAAACTTCTTTTAGGAAACTTAGACTCATTAAGAGATTGGGGTCATGCTAAAGATTATGCGGAAATGCAATGGAAAATCTTACAACATAAAAAACCTGATGATTTTGTAATTTCAACTGATTTTCAATGTAGTGTAAGAAAATTTGCTGAAAAAACTGCAAGGCAACTTGGCTTTGATATATCTTGGAAAGGAAAAGGTATACATGAAATTGGAAAAGTTGGAAAAATTAAAAAAAAAATATCAAAATTTTGTAAAATTAAAGAGGGTGACAAAATTATTTTTGTGAGTAAAAATTATTTTAGACCTTTAGATGTAGAAAATCTTTGGGGTGACTCATCAAAAGCACGAAGAGTTTTAAAATGGAAACCAAAATATTCTTTAGATAATCTTGTCAAAGAAATGGTTCATACGGATGTAGATGAGGCTTATAAAGAATTTCGTTTAAAGAATTTGGATGCAAAAAAATATTAAGATATTTGTTGCAGGCCATAGAGGTTTAGTTGGATCAGCAATAGTCAATTTATTAAAAAAAAAGGGGTTTAATAAAATTATCTTAAAAACAAGAAAGCAATTAGATTTAAAAAAGCAAACTGAAGTAAATAATTTTTTTAAAAAATATAAGCCCGAAATTGTTATAATTGCAGCTGCAAAAGTTGGAGGTATTTATGCTAATAGCAAGTTCCCAGCAAGTTTTATTTATGAAAATCTCATGATACAAAATAATTTAATACACAGTAGTTACGAAAATAAAGTTAAAAAGGTAATTTTCCTTGGATCAAGTTGCATATATCCTAAATATGCAAAACAACCAATTAAAGAGGATTACCTCTTAAATGGAGAGCTAGAGAGCACAAATATTGCATATGCAATTGCAAAGATTTCAGGTTTAATAATGTGTGATAGTTATAACAAGCAATATAAAAATGTTACAGATTTTAGGTGTTTAATGCCAACAAATTTATATGGTCCAGGTGATAATTATCATGGATTGAATAGTCATGTAATTCCTGCTTTAATCAAAAGATTTCACAAGGCTAAAGTCAGCAATCAAAAATCAGTCAAAGTTTGGGGAAATGGTGAAGCTAGAAGAGAATTTTTATATTCAGAAGATTTAGCTGATGCTGTTGTTCATATAATGAAATTATCAAAATTAAAATATAAAAAATATTTATCTCTTAAAAGTAATCATATAAATATTGGATCAGGACAAGAATATACTATCAAAAAATTAGCTAAAATTATTTCTAAAATTATTGGGTATAAAGGAAAAATTGAGTTTGATAAATCCAAACCTAATGGAACTATGAGGAAGTACTTATCAAATCAAATAATGAAAAAACTTGGTTGGAAACCATCAGTGAAACTGCAGGATGGAATTTTAAAAACATATAAAGAATTCAAAAAATTAGACTCATAATATGAGACCCAAGCTAGCTATTGTTACTGTTCATGCTGGAGATATAAAAAATTTAATTAAAACAATTAAATCAGTTAATTCGCAAATTTTAAAACCAGATCTTCATTTAATAGTTTCAAAAGATTTTGATAATAAAATTTTGAGATACAAAAAAAAATATAATAAATTTATTTTCAAAAAAGATAAATCTATTTATAATGCTATGAACATTGGATTAAATTATACAAAAAATTATTTTTTATTATTTCTAAATAGTGGTGATTATTTATATTCAAAAAATATAACAAAAATTATTAAAAAAAATATTTTTGTGTATAAAAAAAAATGTCTAAATTTTAAAACATTGCTAAGTTATAAGAAGCAATCGTTTTTAATAAAAGATAAAATTTTTTATAATAGTTATTTTTATTCTCATCCATCTTTTATCAGACCACCAACTACAAAGCCAATTTATTATGATGAAAATTTTAAAATTTTATCTGATGGAATATGGATGGATAAAAATAAAAAAAAATATGGAATTAAAAAAATTAATATTATTTCAACAGTACATTTATTAGGTGGCATATCCTCTAATCCTTCTTTTTTTTCAATAAAAGATAATTTTAAATTTTCTATTAAATCTGGAATTAAAGAAATTATTAAATTTTACATTAATATTTTTTTTAATAAAAAAAATTACTATAAGATAATTTTTAAAAGAAATTATTTAATAAAATGAAATTTGTAAAATTCTTTGATTACAAATTATCAAACTTAAGTATCAAAATTTTAATTGATAAAATTTTTGATGAAAAAAATAAGAATGTTAAAATCATAAATTGTATGAATCCTCATTCATTTGTAGTTTCAAAAAAAGATAAAATATTTCAAGAAGCGTTATCAAGTGCATACCTAAATTTGATAGATGGTGTTGGTATAAGTTCTTATTTAACATTAAAAAAAATGATTAGAATTAATAGGATTACAGGTTATGATTTGTTTGAAAATATAATATCCTCAAATAAACCTTTAAAATTTTTTTTTCTAGGTAGTACAAATCAAAATTTAATAAAAATTAAAAATAGACTTTCTAACGAAAATAAAAATTGTTCAATTAAAACTTACTCTCCTCCATTTGTTGATGAATTTTCAGAAGAAGAAAATAAAAAAATAATTTCAATGATTAATGAATTCAAACCAGATTTTTTATTTATAGGTATGACGGCACCAAAACAAGAAAAATGGTCTTATTTAAATAAAAATAAAATCGATGTAAGTTACGTATTAAATATTGGAGCAGTTTTTGATTATTATGCGGGTCATTTTTCAAGACCCTTTAAAATTATAAGAACTATTGGATTAGAGTGGTTTGTGAGAATTATTCATAATCCTAGATTATGGAAGAGAACATTAATTTCTATACCATTATATTCCATCTACATATTTAATGAAATTATTAGTCGAAACAAAAAGGTATCAATAGAAGTCATTGATGAAATGAGGATTATAAATAAAATTATTAATGATCAAGAAGCATATATCTTTTCAGCATTTAATTTAGCTATGACTTCAAATATAATTTCAGGTAATATAAAAAATGAAAAAAACTTTACTTACTGGTCAGACGGAATATTTTGTAAATTTTTCAGCACAAAAATTAACAAATTAGCTGGTAGTAAATTCCTAGAAAAAATTGAATTAAAAGAAAAATTTAAATCATTACATGTTATCGGAAATTTATATGATATGGATAAAATTTTTCTTTCTAATAAATTTTCAAATTTAAAAATAATTTTTACTCCTCTGCCATTCGGTGAACCTGATGAGTTGATAAAAAATATTGAAAAAATTGATGAAAGTAGTTTAGTTTTAATAACATTGCCAACTCCAAAACAAGAACAAGTTGCTGAAATGATCATATCAAAATTTAATTTTGGAAAAATAATTTGTATTGGTGGTGGACTTTCAATTGCATCTGGTCATGAAAAGAAAATTCCTGCATGGTTAGACAAAATAGGTTTAGAATTTATTTGGAGATTAAAAAATGAAACAAGGAGAAGATCTTTAAGAATAATTAGAGATATCTTAACTATAATTTTTGCATTTTTAACTCTTAGATTAAATAAAATTAAAGTTAAAAAATATGAAAAATAATTTTGATGCTTATATATGGTGCTGTGATTACAACAATTATAGAGGTGAGGGAATTTTAGCAAGATTATTTGTGGAATATCTTTCCAAATATAAAAAAAAAATAGTTATAAAAACATTTAATAATGAATATGTTTTTAGTCAAAATAGATATAAAATTAAATCAAAATTATCTGATAAAAAAAAAATTAATTTAAATTTATTTGAAAAATATTTTTACCCAATTTTCGGAATTTTGTGGTTATGGAAAAAATATTTTGAAAAAAAGGAAATTATTTATTTAAATTTTAATCCTTTATGGAATATTTTGATTTTCATATTTTCACCACCAGGCACAAGTTTTGGTCCAATCACAGGTTCTATTTATAGCGGAAATACAAGAAATATATCTGAAATAGTAAGAAAATATTTTTTTCCAATCTTATACAAGATTGGATTATTTTTTTTATTTAAGAGAAAAAAAAAAATTTTATTTTCAACAAGTTTATTAAAAAAAATAGTACCAAAAGAAAAAATAAGTCGATGTATTTTTGATTTTCAGATTTTTTATTTCAAACAACTTTATAAAGATAAAAAAATATTCAAAAAAAAAGATATAGATTTAGTTTACTACAACAGAAATCATCTATCAAAAAATAATAAAGTTATAATTGAAGTGTTGAAGGAAATATCCAAAAAATATAATGTAATTATTGTTGGAGATTACTTAAATGAAAAAAATGTAAAAAATTTAAGAATAATTAAAAAAAAGAAATTAAATGAAATTTTGAGTAATGCAAAATTTACTTTTTCAGCACCTGAAAACGTATTTTCCATGTTTACTCTCGAATGCTTATCTTTACGAACGAAGATATTCTACGACAATAAACAAAAAATAATAAATAAATTTTTTTCTTCAAAAAATTTAATACCTTTTAATTCAAGTAATTTTGATCAAACACTATATATTGTTAACAAACATTTAAAAAAAAAATTTAATTTTGGTAGAATTGGTTTAAAAAAAAAATTTTGGAACCAAAAAATAAAAGAATTTAATGAATTTTTTTTAAATTGTTAAATTCAGTAAAAATAAAAGTAAGACATGAAATAATTATTAAATAATCTATACTGAAAGCTGCAAATCCATTTTCAAAAAATCCTCTTCCAATTAAGTATCCTGAAGTAACCAGGGATCCAAGAAAAAGATAATTATCTTTTAAATAGTAATTTTTTTTTAAAATTAAAAATTTAAAACATAAGCTTAGATATTTATAAACGATAACTAATAAACAAACCACAGCAATTAAACCACCTGAAAGAAATCCATATAATATAGCATTAGCAATATCTTGTCCTTGAACTAAATGAAGATTTGCATTGTTATTTAAAATTTTTCTATCGTATTCAGGTCCGTTACCAAAAATATCGTTGTTAAGATTTAGAGCACATAACCATTTTTTTATTCGACCAGTTGTTAGAAAATTTATCTTATCAATTGTCTCGTTAAAATTTGTGTTATAGATTTCTTGGCAATTATTATGAATTGTGCTGCCAAAATTATAATTTATAGGTTCATCCCCTAAATCGCGCCCTCGAATTTCACCTTGAAATTTAAATAATCTATTTTTTTTTATCACTGTTAACATTTCCTCAACTTTTTTATCTTTAATATCTGTTTCATCTTTTTGAATAATTATTAGCTTTTCATTACTTTCAATTATTGTTCTTTTATCGTTTTTATAATTTTTTGGAATTAAACCCCTAATCTCATCTATTAAAATATTTCTTTTTTCTTTGTTTTTTGAAAAAATCTTTATATTACCTTTTTCGTTTAATTCAATTTTCAACTCATTATTATTAATTTTAAATTTTTTATGAATTTCATTTAGGAGTTTCTCATCACCTTCAATGATTATAAAAGGATCTTCATCACTATTTAGAGGCGCTTGTAATTTTATTATTACAGTTGCAATCAGTGGAAAAATAAAAATTAAAAAAAAAACAAAAATTTTTTTTGTAAAATTGAAATCTGAAATAATTAAAATCACTATAATTGCTGAAATAAGACAAATGACATTTAATCTTCCCTCATTAGAAATTACCAAATAACTAAATAATGCACAAATAAAAATTAAAGCGTAATTTATTTTATTTTTTTTGACCATTGATTTTGAAAAAAAAAATATAAATAAAATTATTAATGATCTTGAAATTCCATTACTTGTAATTGTAGTAGAACTTCCAAATAAATTTAAAGTATATACTGGATTTGTACCCAAATTTCCTTTTTGAAAAAAAATTAAAAAAACAATCATTAACAACATAATTAAATTTACCATCAAAATTATTTCTTTATTTTTTCTTTGTTCGGTAGAATATAAGTTACATAAAATCAATATTGATAAGAGCATACCAACAATAGGAGTTGCCATTTCTTCTATCATAGATTTTTTAAATAAATTAAGTGATGAATATATCTCTAAAATTTGTGTTCTTTCAATTTCTGAAATGTATAAATCTTTTTCATAATTTATTGATCCTATTAAATAGGAAATTGATAATATAAAAAATATAATCAAAATAGAGTTTATTTTTTTATATAATAGAAAAAATAAAACTAAATTTAACGGTAATAAAATTAAAGAAAAATTCCTTTTTGATAAAAACGCCTTTAAATCAAAATTCAGACTAAAAAAATCTAATCTTAGAAATGAACCAATTGATATCCATTGATGTATCCAAGATGCTATTAAAAAAAAAATTAGTAAGTTAAAAATTTTTTTATTTAAGATAAATTGATTAAACATTTTTATTTTTAGACATTACTTGATATTTATATATAAAATAAATAAACAGCAATATGATAAAAAACCCTACCAATCCTTTATCAAGTAATCAAATTAAATATTTATCTTATATCTTTTCTTTTATTCCAGCAGCTTTAATAACTGGACCTTTTCTTCCAGATTTGATTGTAAGTTTTGGTGCAATAGTTTGTTTATATTTTTTTTTTAAAAATAATTTTAAATTCTTTTTTAATCATTGGATTATTAATTTTTTAATAATTTTTTGGTTATATTTATTTTTAAAAGCTATTTTTAATAATGAAGAAAATTATTCTATTTTAAGATCTGTATTTTATATAAGATTTATTCTTTTTACTATATTGATTAGCTATATTTATAATATTGATTCAAATTTTAAAAAAATTTTTTTTAAATTTACCACTTATACTCTAATAGTGTTAGCATTACATGCATATGCTTTACATTTCTTCAATTTTGATTTGTTAAATTTTAATTTTAACGAAATTAGTATTAAGCAAAACTTTTCAACAATTTATAATAAATATAAAGTACCAATGGATTATAGAATTTCTGGTTTGTTTGGCAGTGAGAGTATTATGGGTAGTTACATAGTGAAAATACTACCTATATATTTAGGCTTGATGTATTTAAATAAACAATCAACAAAATATATTATTTTAATAATTTTATTTTATTTATTAACATTTATCTCAGGCGAACGATCTGCTGTAGCTTTGTCACTTTTATTTATTGTGACATATTTTTTATCAATAAATTTAAATTTCAAAATTAAATTAAAACTTATACTTTCATTATTTTTAATAAGTTCAATCATATTTATTAACCCTAATGTAAGGGGTAGAATAATTGATAATACTCTAAAAATTCTTACAGAGACAAAAGAAAAATCAGTTGAAAATAAAAATATTATCAAATCAAGCTTTAATTTAAATATGTTTTCTCTAGGACACCAGGGTCACTTCAAATCTGCATTCAATATTTTTCTTGATAATCCTATATTTGGAATTGGTATTAAAAAATTTAGATATGAATGTAAGAAGCCAGAATATTACGATACATACTCATGCAGTACACACCCACACAATACATATTTACAACTTTTGGCTGAAACCGGAATAATAGGTTTTAGCTTTATCTTTTTATTTTTTTTATTTTTAAGTTATCAAATTTTTCAAATAATTTTTTTTAGAAAGTTAAATAGTAGATTTAATGAACATTATAAATGTTTTTTAATTGGTCTTTTCATTAATCTTTGGCCTATAATTCCAACAGGTAGTTTTTTTAATAATTGGATATCAATTTGTTATTTTTTATCATTAGGTTTTTTTCTTGGTGAAATACAAAAATCTCAAATAAATTTAAGAAAATGAGTCTTATAATATTTTTGTTAATATTTAATTTTATAATTATTTATAATTATAAAAAAATATCCAATATTCTTAATATTTTTGATCATCCGGATCAATATAGAAAATCTCATTTGAAAAAAACCCCTTTAATAGGAGGAATTTTTATTTATGTTAATTTTTTAATTTATTTTATTTTTATAGTTTTTTTTCAAAATTATTATGAAGATTATAAAGATCTAATTTTATTTACAAAATCTAGTTTTAATAATTTATTTTTATTTT
>Ga0181600_10000476_pt1 | contig 30592 bp, 40 predicted proteins | sample 041ome_2_FD_132982 | JGI IMG/M metagenome (GOLD analysis project Ga0181600, IMG submission 132982) | Coastal salt marsh microbial communities from the Groves Creek Marsh, Skidaway Island, Georgia - 041406US metaG (megahit assembly) | ecosystem: Environmental > Aquatic > Marine > Intertidal zone... | reverse complement strand
CGTGAAGATGGTGGTGAGCATGCATGCCCCGATAGCAATGGATGAAGGATTACGATTTGCGATTCGTGAAGGTGGCCGTACTGTAGGTGCGGGCGTGGTTGCAAAAATTATCGAATAAGCAACATTAGAAAATAAAGAGAAAATCAATGTCAGAAAGTCAGTGTATTCGAATTAGATTAAAAGCGTTTGATCATCGATTGATAGATCGTTCAGCGAGTGAGATTGTGCAAACTGCAAAACGCACAGGTGCACGAGTCAAGGGACCTATTCCATTACCTACTCGGAAAGAGCGTTTTACCCTATTGGTATCTCCGCATGTTGATAAGAATGCGCGAGATCAGTATGAGATCCGTACTCATAAACGCATCATGGATATCGTCGACCCTACCGATAAAACGGTTGATGCATTAATGAAGTTAGATCTTGCTGCTGGTGTTGATGTTCAGATCAAGCTGAACTAAGCGTTTAATTGGTTGTAGGTCTTTGAACCCCTGATTTTTCGGGGGTTTGTTATTTTTGGAATAGAATGCTTAAAGCCGGTCGAACTTGACTTAGAAATAGCACGGAAACTGCTGATTTTTCCTGACTTGTTAAAAATCAGACGGATCGAGTGATTATTGTTCGATAATTTGGATTATTTCTGAAATAAATGCGCAAAAGCAGTTTTAATACAGGTTAAATTCTGCAATAATTCGCCGCTTCCCGTGACCTCCTTGTAGTAAGTAGAGACACTGGGTGCACAGCGTGATTTAAGATGAATAATCGCGCGAAACGCTGATAAATAGCGATTGAATAAGCACAAACACTTTATCTCAAACATAAGGTGGGGTGTCTTATTATTGTCTAGTTTCTGCGTAAAAATGCTCGGCCTACATGCTTGTGAGTTTCAGTTGTCGGTTAGGTTTACAAAAGATTTTGCGAGATTTGCTAAAAACTGGTAGCCAATAAGGCTAAGCCGTTAGTTAGCACACAAGAGCGTAGTTTTAGAGCCGCTCATAAAAATATTACATAATAAAGAGATAAAACGATGCCCTTAGGTGTAGTTGGAAAAAAAGTGGGTATGACCCGTGTGTTCACAGAAGATGGAGTTTCAGTGCCTGTCACTGTGCTGCATGTGGATAGTAATTGCGTTACCCAATTGAAAGATCAAGAGACTGATGGCTATCGCGCAGTTCAGGTCGCTTACGGAAGCCGTAAGCCATCTAGAGTGAATAAAGCGCTATCTGGTCATTATGCAAAAGCCAGCGTGGCATCAGGTGAAGGTATGCATGAATTCCGTCTAGAGAATGCTGAAGAAGTTGAATTGGCGGTGGGTGCTGAAATCAAAGCCGATCTATTTGCAGAGGGCCAAAAAGTGCAAGTGACTGGCATCTCTAAAGGTAAAGGTTTCGCTGGAACTATCAAGCGTCATAACTTCCGCGGTCAAGATGCGACTCACGGTAACTCGATCTCTCACCGTGTCCCTGGTTCTACTGGCCAATGTCAGACGCCTGGACGAGTATTCAAGGGTAAGAAGATGTGTGGTCATATGGGTAGCGAGCAGGTGAGCACAAAGAACCTCACGGTTGTGCGTGTTGATGCTGATAAAGATTTAATCTTAATTAAAGGTGCGGTACCGGGTGCTAAAGGCGGCGTAGTCGTCGTTAATCCCATTGGTACGGCTTAGTCATTCCATAAAGAATCTGAATAATCATGAAACTTGAAGTCACTAATGGTAGCTCAGTAGATGTATCTGACGATACTTTCGGCCGTGAGTACAACGAAACATTAGTCCACCAGGCTGTCACTGCTTATTTAGCAGGAGGTCGTGCTGGAACTAAAGCTCAAAAAAATCGCTCGGCAGTGAGCGGAGGTGGAGCTAAACCATGGCGTCAAAAAGGTACTGGCCGAGCGCGTGCTGGTACTTCACGTGGCCCACTCTGGCGATCTGGTGGTAAAACATTCGCAGCATCACCGCGTGATTACTCGCAGAAAATCAACAAGAAAATGTTGCGCGCAGCTTATGCCTCAATTTTTTCTGAGCTTATACGCTCAGAGAGACTTCGTGTGGTTGACAGTTTTGAAATGACACAAGCTAAAACTAAAGATGCAATATCTAAACTGTCAGAGCTTGGCGTTGAGTCCGCATATATTATCGTTGGTACAGACAAAGCAGATGAAAATTTATTCTTGTCCTTACGCAATCTATCTTATGTGGATGTCGATGAAATTGGTGGTATCAATCTGATTAGTCTAATTAAATTTGAGCATGTCATTATCACTGAAGATGCAATTAAAGAAGTGGAGCAGTGGCTACAATGAGTATTGAAAGACTTTCACAGGTGCTAGTTGCACCTCACGTCTCTGAAAAAGCCGCACTGCTAGCTGATGGTAAAAACCAGCATGTGTTTAAGGTTCTACCTGATGCAAAAAAAGAAGAGATTAAAAATGCTGTAGAGCAAATGTTCCAAGTTAAAGTGGCTGCGGTTAGAACAGTGAATGTTAACGGTAAGCAAAAGCGCTTCGGCAGAACATTTGGTAAGCGCAAAGATTGGAAAAAAGCCTATGTCCGTCTTGAGCAGGGTCATGATATCGACCTCTCAGGCGTGGAATAGTTTTAAGCAAGGATAATCGGGAAATACAATGGCCGTAGTTAAAGCAAAACCTACCTCCCCGGGCAGACGATTTCAGGTACGTATTGTATCAGAAGGTCTATATACTGGTGAACCGATCAAGGCATTAGTTGAAAAGAAGACTAAGTCTGGTGGTCGTAACAATGCAGGGCGTATCACCACACGTCACAGAGGTGGCGGTCATAAGCAGCGTTACAGAACGGTAGATTTCAAGCGTAACAAGGACGGTATTCCAGCAGTGGTAGAGCGCTTGGAATATGATCCAAATAGAACAGCTAACTTAGCATTGTTGAAATATGCTGATGGTGAGCGACGTTACATAATAGCACCACGTGGAACTAAAGCCGGTGATGCCATCATGTCAGGATCGCAATCACCGATTAAGCCCGGTAATACACTATCACTCAGAAGTATTCCAGTTGGTACAGTGGTTCACTGTGTCGAGTTGAAGCCTGGGAAGGGTGCACAGATCGGACGTAGTGCAGGTGCGGCTATCCAGTTGGTTGCAAGAGAAGGTGCACATGCCACCCTACGATTGCGTTCAGGTGAGATGCGTAAAGTGTTATCAGAGTGTCGTGCCACTATTGGTGAAGTCGGTAATACAGAGCATAACTTGCGTAAACTTGGTAAAGCGGGTGCAAAACGTTGGAGAGGTGTTAAGCCTACTGTACGTGGTGTCGCAATGAATCCAATTGATCACCCACATGGTGGTGGTGAAGGCCGCACTTCGGGTGGTCGTCATCCGGTATCACCATGGGGTATGCCAACAAAAGGCTTTAAAACACGTAAGAATAAACGTACAGATAACATGATTGTACGTCGTAGAAATAAAAAATAATTGAGTTATTAGGACGAGGACAGAGCGTTGCCAAGATCACTACGAAAAGGCCCACATATTGATCATCATTTGGTCAAGAAAGTAGAGGTGGCCATTGAGAATAAAGATCGTAAGCCCATTAAGACATGGTCGCGTCGATCAATGGTTTTTCCTGACATGGTGGGATTGACTATCGCAATACATAATGGCCGTCAGCATGTACCGGTATTGATTTCCGAAAATATGGTGGGTCATAAATTAGGTGAGTTTGCAGGTACGCGAACTTTCAAAGGACATGCTGGAGATAAAAAAGCTAAATAGCTTCAGAGAATAATTATGCAAGTATCAGCCAAATTAAAGCACATTAGTATTTCAGCGCAGAAATGCAGACTCGTTGCAGATCAGATACGTGGTCTGAGTGTCAGCCGCGCTGTAGAAATATTGGAGTTCAGCCCAAAGAAGGCCTCATTGATAGTCAAAAAGGTCTTGAATTCAGCTATTGCTAATGCTGAACATAATGAAGGCGCTGATATTGACGAATTGAAAGTGACTACTATTTTCGTGGATGAGGGACGCACCATGAGAAGACATCAACCACGTGCTAAAGGACGTGCTTGTAAAATTCTCAAGCGTACCAGCCATTTAACTGTAACTGTAGGTGATGGCCGCTAGGCTCTCGCATACATCAAGAACAAACTGAGATAACGATGGGTCAAAAAGTACATCCAACCGGATTTAGACTAGGTATCGCAACAGACTGGACGTCTAAGTGGTATGCCGAGGGTACAGATTATGCGAAGTTTCTTAATAGTGATTTAGAGATTCGCAAATATCTTAAAGACAAACTATCACAGGCATCAGTGAGTCGAATTCAAATTGATAGACCGGCACGAGCAGCATTTGTTGTTATTCATACAGCACGTCCAGGAATCGTTATCGGTAAAAAAGGTGAAGATGTAGAAGCGCTTCGTAAAGAAATTGCCAAGCGCATGGATCTAAACATCAATAACGTCAAAATTAACATTGAAGAAATACGTAAGCCAGAAATCGATGCGCAGCTAGTGTCTGAGAGTGTGGCACAGCAATTAGAGCGTCGCATAATGTTCAGAAGAGCCATGAAGCGTGCGGTGAGTAATGCCATGCGTCTAGGCGCTCTAGGCGTGAAGATTAATGTTGCAGGCCGTTTAAATGGTGCTGAGATTGCGCGTGCGGAATGGTACAGAGAAGGACGTGTTCCTCTCCATACTTTGCGTGCTGATATCGATTACGGTTTTGCTGAAGCCGAGACTACATACGGTATTATTGGAATTAAAACTTGGATCTTTAAAGGCGAAGTATTCGACCTAGAAAGTAAGAACCAAGGCGAAAAGTCAACTGAAGCAAAAAGAGCTACCAGCTAAATCTAAGGGATAAGTAACCGTGTTACAGCCAAAGAAAACAAAATTTCGCAAGCAACAGAAAGGTAGAAACCGCGGGCTTGCACTAAACGGGAACAAAGTCAGCTTCGGTGATTTTGGTCTTAAAGCCGTTGGACGTGGACGTCTAACAGCAAGACAAATCGAAGCAGCACGTCGTGCTATGACACGTCATGTTAAGCGTGGTGGTAAAATTTGGATTCGTGTATTCCCAGATGTGCCTGTCACTAAGAAGCCATTAGAAGTAAGACAAGGTAAAGGTAAGGGTAACGTCGAGTATTGGGTAGCCAAGATTCAACCTGGCAAAATGCTATACGAGATGGAAGGGGTAACTGAAGAATTAGCACGTGAAGCATTTAAATTGGCGAGCGCTAAATTGCCAATCAAAACAGCATTTGTAAACAGGACAATAATGTAATGAAGGCGACAGAATTGCGTGAGAAAGACGAACAGTCTCTCAAAACTGAACTCATAGAATTGCGTAAAGAGCAATTTAAATTACGTATGCAGTATTCAATGGGCCAGTCTACGCGTAACCACGATTTTTCTCGTATTCGTAAAGATATAGCGCGCATTAAAACTGTGTTGAATGAAAAATCAGGCGCATAACTGTAGATAAAGATAATGGATAATAAAGAGCAAAAAATACGAACTGTCAGAGGTAAGGTGGTTAGCAACAAGATGGACAAATCCATAGTTGTGCTCACTGAACGACGTGTAAAGCATGCTTTGTATGGAAAGTATGTTACAAAATCCACCAAAATTCATGCGCATGATGAGGACAATCAATGTTCTATAGGTGATGTGGTGACCATTCGTGAATGTCGTCCTGTATCGAAAACTAAATCATGGACACTGGTTGCAGTGGTCGAACAAGCCGTAGCGGGATAAGGGAAAACTTATGATTCAAATGCAATCAAATCTTGATGTGGCTGATAACAGCGGTGCACGCAGAATACAATGTATTAAGGTATTGGGTGGTTCACACCGACGTTATGCAGGTATTGGTGATGTTATTAAGGTCAGTGTGAAAGATGCAATTCCGCGTGGCAAAGTTAAAAAGGGTGAGGTTTACAACGCCGTAGTTGTTCGCACTGCTAAGGGTGTGAGACGTCCGGACGGCTCGCTCATACGTTTTGATGGTAATGCAGCCGTGTTGTTGAATGCGCAATTACAGCCTATTGGTACACGTATCTTTGGGCCTGTTACACGCGAATTACGCTCAGAGAAGTTCATGAAAATCATTTCACTTGCACCAGAAGTGCTATAGGAATCGGGTCAGCTCTATGAACAAGATAAAAAAAGGTGATGAGGTTATTGTTATCACTGGTAAAGACAAAGGCCGTCGGGGCACTGTTGTCAATATTCATGACAACGGTAAAGTATTGGTTGAAAACATTAATATGGTCAAGAAGGCTCAGAAACCCAATCCTAACTTAGGTATTACTGGTGGCATTATTGATAAAGAAATGCCGATAGAGATATCTAATGTGATGTTATTTAACCCTGCAACAGGTAAAGGTGACAAGGTGGGAATTAAAACTTTAGAGGACAGCACTAAAGTTCGTTACTTTAAATCAAACGGTGAAGTGGTGGATATCTAAATGGCTAGGTTGCAAGAATTTTACAGAGATACAGTGCGTGGCCAGTTAATGGAGCAATTTAAGTATGACAACGTCATGCAAATTCCGCGCATCGAGAAAATCACATTAAATATGGGTCTTGGTGAAGCGACTAAAGATAAAAAAGTTATTGAAAATGCGATCAGTGATATGGAGAAAATTGCTGGGCAAAAAGCTGTAGTGACTTTATCTAAAAAATCAATTGCGGGCTTTAATATCCGTGATGATTGGCCGATCGGCTGTAAAGTAACGCTAAGACGTGAGCGTATGTATGAGTTTCTAGATCGCTTAATTAATATTGCCATTCCGCGAATTCGAGATTTTCGTGGTGTGAACGGCCGCTCCTTTGATGGTCGTGGTAACTACAGCATGGGTGTGAAAGAGCAGATCATTTTCCCTGAAATCGATTACGACAAAATCGATTCTTTAAGAGGAATGGATATTTGTATCACTACAAGTGCTACCAACAACGAAGAAGCTAAAGCCTTGCTAGCGGCATTTAGTTTTCCATTTAAGAACTGAGGCTGAACACATGGCAAAGTCATCAATGGTCGAACGCGAATCTAAGCGTACTCGTACAGTTAAGAAATTTAGTCAAAAGCGTGCAGAGCTAAAAGCGATTATCAAAAGTGCATCTGCAAGCTATGAAGAACGTGAAGCTGCCTCGTTAGAACTTCAGAAGCAGCCACGTAATGCATCGAAAGTTAGACAGCGTAATCGTTGTAATATCACAGGACGTCCACACGGGTTTTACAGAAAATTCGGATTGGGTAGAAACAAATTACGCGAAGCTGCCATGCGTGGAGATATTCCAGGCTTGGTTAAGGCGAGTTGGTAAAAGGATAGTAATATGAGTATGAGTGATCCGATCGCGGACATGTTAACGCGTATCAGAAATGGTCAAAGCGCTGATAAAGTGAGTGTTTTGATGCCTTTTTCAAAATTCAAAGCTTCAATTGCGCAAGTGCTTAAGGACGAAGGTTACATCAAAGATTTTTCTGTTGAAGGTGAAGGTGTGAAGAAAAATCTCAGTATAGAGTTGAAGTACTACATGGGTAAGCCTGTGATCGACAAGGTGAAAAAAATAAGTCGTCCTGGTTTGCGTATTTACAAAAGCGCAGAAGAACTCCCACGTGTTATTGGAGGTCTAGGTATCGCGATCATCTCTACATCGAAAGGTGTGATGACAGATAAAACTGCACGTGAAAATGGTCAAGGTGGCGAAGTCATCTGTACCGTCGAATAAATAGTTGAGAAAAAATGTCTAGAATTGCAAACAAACCTGTTGAATTACCCTCTGGCGTAGACATCAAGCTGGATGGGCAAAACATTACTGCTAAAGGCTCTATTGGTGAGATGGTGATGGCCGTGCATCCTTCGGTAAGAGTAGAGCAGGAAGATAAAACATTGACAGTTCATGCTATTTCACCTGCAGATGTGCCAATGGCGGGAACGATGCGATCACTTTTAAACAACTTGGTTATGGGTGTATCCAAAGGTTTTGAAAAGAAACTAGAGTTAGTGGGTGTTGGCTACCGTGCGCAAGCAAAGGGTGAAAGTCTGAATTTGTCTCTAGGGTTTTCACATCCAGTGGATTATCCAGTGCCAGAAGGTATTTCGATAGAGACACCTTCTCAAACTGAGATAGTAATCAAGGGATATGATAAGCAACGTGTGGGTCAGGTTGCAGCAGAGATTAGAGCTTATCGTCCACCTGAGCCTTATAAAGGCAAGGGAGTTAAATACTCGGATGAACGCATTATTCGTAAAGAAGCTAAGAAGAAATAGGTTAATCAAAACACTGTTATGGACAAAAAAACATCAAGAATACGTCGTGGTAAAAAAACACGTTTTAAGATTCGTGCTAAAGGTGCGACACGTCTCTGTGTCAACCGTACTCCACGCCATATTTATGCACAGATCATAGATGATAATACAGCACAGGTATTAACTAGCGTGTCTTCACTCGACGGTGACGTGAAGAACAATGTCAAATATACCGGCAATGTAGAGACTGCTAAGTTAGTAGGAAAACTTGTTGCAGAACGCGCTAAAGATAAGGGCGTTACCAAGGTTGCCTTCGATAGGTCAGGTTTTAAGTATCATGGCCGTGTTCAGGCATTAGCAGATGCAGCTCGTGAAGCTGGGTTAGAGTTTTAAGTTAGCAGGATTTTAAAGGGTAAATTATGGCTGGAGCAGAAGTCACTACTAAAAGCGCAGATGGGTTGCAAGAAAAATTGGTTGCAGTCAATCGTGTGGCAAAAGTGGTAAAGGGTGGTCGTCAATTTGGCTTCACAGCACTGACTGTGGTTGGTGATGGTGAAGGTAAAATAGGCTTTGGTTATGGTAAGGCTAAAGAAGTCCCTATCGCAATTCAAAAAGCGATGGAGAAAGCACGTCGTAACATGACACGTATTCCTCTTAAAGATGGCACATTGTATTACCCAAAAGTCGGTATTCATGGAGCGGCTAAAGTACATATGCAACCAGCATCTGATGGTACAGGTATCATCGCGGGTGGCGCGATGCGAGCAGTTTTTGAAGTGCTTGGTGTTAAAAATGTATTGGCAAAATGCATTGGATCACGTAATCCCATTAATGTAGTGCGTGCAACAATAGCTGGGTTAAAAGATATGCAATCACCCAATGATATTGCTTCCAAGCGCGGTAAGCGTGTTGAAGATATCATCGGTTAATCATTGAGAAAGACGTAATGAGTAAACAATTGCAAGTGACATTAGTTAAAAGTATCCATGGACGATTAAAGTCACACCAAGCGTGTGCGCGTGGCCTTGGAATTCGCCGTATTCATAATCCAGTAACGGTCATTGATACGCCTGAAAATCGTGGCATGATTAATAAGATTAATTACATGCTCAAGGTAGAGGAATTATAAGATGCGTCTTAATTCATTAAAACCAGCACTTGGCAGTCGTAGCAATGCTAAACGCGTTGGTCGTGGTATTGGCTCCGGTTGGGGTAAAACCTGCGGTCGAGGTCACAAAGGCCAAAAGTCACGTTCTGGTGGTTTTCACAAGGTGGGTTTCGAAGGTGGTCAAATGCCTTTGCAACGTCGCCTGCCAAAGTATGGTTTCAATTCTGCTAAAGCAAGGTTAACCGCGGAACTAAGATTGCATGAATTGCAGCTCACTGATGCAGAAGTGGTCGATTTGAAAGCCTTAATTGAAGCTAATTTAGTGCCAGCATACACCAAACGTGTAAAAGTTATACTTTCAGGTGAAATCACTCAGGCGGTTAAAACTCGCGGTCTAGCTTTCACTAAAGGTGCTCGTGCCGCAGTGGAAGCTGTCGGTGGGACAATAGAAGACTAAGTCAACATGTCAGTATCTCGAGAAAACATGGCAGCTCAAATGGGCAGTTCAGGGAAACTTTCTGAATTGAATCAGCGATTGCTGTTCGTGTTGGTTGCGCTGATAATTTTTCGTATAGGAACCTTTATCCCAACACCAGGTATTGATCCTGCTGCAATGGCCAGGTTCTTTGAAGAGCAGAGCAGCACCATACTCGGCATGTTTAATATGTTTTCAGGCGGCGCGTTAGAGCGTTTAAGTATTTTTGCGCTCGGCATCATGCCTTACATTTCTGCTTCTATTATTATGCAGTTAATGAGTGCGGTTATCCCATCACTTAAAGAGTTGAAAAAAGAAGGTGAAGCCGGCCGTCGCAAGATTACTCAATACACCCGTTACGGAACGGTGGTACTAGCAACATTCCAATCAGTGGGTGTATCTATAGCATTACAGAATCAAGGTATAGCTATTAGCCCGGGACCAAGTTTTGTCTTTACTGCTGCAATTAGTTTAGTCACTGGAACCATGTTTTTGATGTGGTTAGGTGAACAAATTACAGATAGAGGTATTGGCAACGGTATCTCAATCATTATCTTTGCGGGTATTGTCGCTGGTTTGCCAGCGGCGTTCGGTGGAACCATCGAACTTGCACGTACAGGTGAATTGTCTGGAGCGTTAGTGCTATTACTATTCATAATGGCAATTGCAGTCACAGGGTTTGTAGTATTTGTAGAGCGTGGACAACGTCGCATTACAGTCAATTATGCACAGCGTCAGCAAGGCAGAAAGATGTATGCAGCTCAAAGTAGTCATCTTCCTCTCAAGCTTAATATGGCAGGTGTTATCCCTCCTATATTTGCCTCAAGTATTATCCTGTTTCCTGCGACATTGGCACAGTGGGCAGGAAATGTAGATGGATTTTCATGGTTACAAGGTATTGCATCCACACTGGCACCGGGACAGCCGTTATACGTGTTGTTTTATGCATTAGCTATTATCTTTTTCTGCTTTTTCTACACTGCAATCGTGTTTGACTCTCGCGATACAGCGGATAATTTAAAACGTTCAGGCGCATTTATACCTGGGATTCGCCCTGGTGAGCAGAGCGCACGTTATATAGATAGCGTGTTAACAAGATTGACAGCGGTGGGGGCAATTTACATCACGTTAGTTTGTTTAATGCCCGAATTTTTGATTTTAAAATGGAATGTACCTTTCTATTTTGGAGGTACCTCCCTACTAATCATCGTAGTGGTAGTGATGGATTTTATTGCCCAAGTGCAATCACATTTGATGTCCAGTCAGTACGAAGGATTAATGAAGAAAGCTAATTTGAAGGGTGGCCGTGCTGGTCGACCACGATAGATACATATTTGGAATCTAGACATGAAAGTAAGAGCATCAGTAAAAAAACTTTGTCGTAATTGTAAAGTGATCCGTAGAAATCGCGTTGTGCGTGTAATTTGTACCGATCCAAGACACAAGCAGCGTCAGGGTTAAATTAATCATAAACCATTGAAACCCGTGATTTTATTGGTAAAATTCGCGGCCCAGTGTGAGAACACACATAACACAATATTAGGAGCATAGAGTGGCACGTATTGCTGGTATCAATATCCCAGTACAAAAACATACAGAAATTGGATTAACGTCCATTTTCGGTATAGGACGTACTCGTGCACGAGAGATTTGTGCATCAGCAGGCATCTTACCGACGGTTAAGATTAAAGACCTGACTGAAGAAGAAGTGGAAAAGCTAAGAACAGAAGTTGGTAAATTTCAAGTCGAAGGTGATCTTCGTCGAGAAGTTTCAATGAATATTAAGCGTTTGATGGACCTAGGTACTTATCGAGGTATCCGACATCGCCGCGGTTTGCCGCTTCGTGGTCAACGTACCAAGACAAATGCACGTACACGCAAAGGGCCTCGTCGTCCTATTAAACGATAATCTAAGGTTAAGAATATGGCAGCAGGTAATACAGCACGGACTCGTAAAAAGACTAAAAGAACGGTCACTGATGGGATCGCTCATATAAATGCGTCGTTCAACAACACCATAATCACTATTACTGATCGCCAAGGAAATGCTCTTTGCTGGGCAACCTCTGGTGGATCAGGTTTCCGTGGTTCGCGCAAAAGTACGCCTTTTGCTGCGCAGGTAGCAGCAGAGCGTTGTGGTAATGTTGCTTTAGAATATGGCATGAAAAACCTTGACGTGCTTGTCAAGGGTCCAGGACCTGGTCGTGAATCTGCAGTGCGTTCATTAAATGCATTAGGCTTTAAGATATCTAACATTACAGATATCACACCGATTCCACATAACGGTTGCCGTCCACCGAAAAAGAGAAGAGTGTAGTTCATTATGGCAAGATATTTAGGACCAAAGTGTAAGCTGAGTCGTCGTGAGGGTACGGATCTATTTCTGAAGAGTCGTGCACGTCCATTGGACTCTAAATGTAAAGCAGATAAAGTCCCCGGCCAGCATGGTGATAAGCGGGGCAGAACCTCAGATTATGGTTTACAGTTGAGAGAAAAACAGAAGTTGCGTCGCATGTATGGTGTGCTTGAGAAACAGTTTAGCAATTACTACAAAAAAGCCTCTCAACGCAAAGGTTCCACCGGTGAGAATCTTTTAGAATTGCTAGAATGCCGTTTAGATAATGTCGTATATCGCATGGGCTTTGGAGTGACACGTGCGGAATGTCGCCAGTTGGTTAGCCATAAATCGGTGGTAGTGAATGGGAATATTGTCAATATTCCTTCATACCAATGTAAAGCAGATGATGTTATCTCTATCAGAGAGAAGGCGCGTAAGCAGTTAAGAATTCAAGACTCGCTAAATACAGCAGAACAATTTGGATTTCCTGACTGGGTAACGGTTGATACAAAAAAAATGACAGGTACGTTTAAATCAGCACCAGAGCGTTCTGATTTGTCTGCCGACATTAATGAATCACTCGTAGTCGAATTATATTCTAAGTAATAACAGCTTAAGAGGTTATATATTGTGGCAAATACAGGTGAGTTACTTAAACCACGACTAGTTGACGTTAATATCACTAGTCCGCGTAATGCAAAAATTATCCTAGAGCCACTAGAGCGTGGTTTTGGACATACACTTGGAAACGCATTAAGACGAATTCTATTATCGTCTATCCCAGGCTGTTCAATCGTAGAAGCGCAAATAGAGGGTGTACTACATGAATACACTGTCATTGAGGGTGTGCAAGAAGATGTCGTAGATATCCTTCTCAATCTCAAAGGTGTAGCTATCAAGTTGCACGATAAAACAGAAACTACTTTAACGGTTAATAAAACTGGGCCATGTGTAGTGACGGCTGGAGATATACAGGGCGACCAAGATATAGAAATCGTTAATCCAGATCATGTGATTGCGCACTTATCAAGTGGTGCATCTATGAATATGTCATTAAAGGCTGCCGTTGGTCGTGGTTACGTACCTGCTACACAACAGGTTGAAACAGAAGAACGAGCCATTGGTACATTGTTACTAGACGCAAGTTACAGCCCAGTTAGACGTGTCTCATACTCAGTTGATCGTGCGCGTGTTGAACAGCGTACTAACCTAGATAAGCTTATTATTGAGTTGGAAACTGACGGCACAGTTGATCCAGAAGAAACTGTACGTAAGGCTGCTGGAATACTACAACAGCAGTTAACTGTATTTGTTGATCTGCAGGGTGATGAGCAAGAAGAACAAGTTAAAGCAGAGGCTGAGATTGATCCTATCTTGATGCGTCCAGTTGATGATCTAGAACTAACGGTCCGATCGGCAAATTGTCTGAAAGCAGAAAATATTTATTACATTGGTGATTTAATCCAACGCACAGAAGTTGAATTGCTGAAGACCCCTAATCTTGGTAAGAAGTCACTGACTGAAATTAAGGATGTACTAGGTTCGCATGGTTTGTCACTAGGGATGCGTCTAGAAAATTGGCCGCCAGCACACATGAAAGATGATCGTAAACTGATTATCTAGAAACATCAGAATTATTAGGAAATAAAATGCGACACAGACACTCAGGTAGAAAATTAAATAGAACCGATGCGCATAGAAATGCTATGTTTCGAAATATGGCAGTTTCTTTAGTCGAGCATGAAGTCATCAAAACAACACTACCGAAAGCAAAGGAATTGCGCGGTGTTATTGAGCCATTAATCACGCGAGCCAAGATAGATTCGGTGGCTCAGCGTCGTTTGGTATTTTCACGGTTACGCGACAAGGCGGCTGTAGGTAAATTGTTTACAGAGTTAGGTCCGCGTTATAAAGAACGTCCAGGTGGTTATCTGCGAATACTCAAGTGTGGTTTTCGTGCAGGGGATAATGCACCGATGGCATTAGTTGAGTTGGTTGATCGACCTGAAGCCTAATACTCAATAGCCACTGATATACATAAAAAAAGCCAGCATTCTGGCTTTTTTTATGCGTCACATATTTTTGACTGATCAGGTCCTGCTCAGTCTTAAAAAACTATTGCATATAAATGCTTACTAAAAGTTATATCATCATCTACTCCCTCCTTTGATATTTAAATGATAGAAAGATAATTGTTATTATTGCTGTAAATGATTTTGATTGTTATTTAGTAATATAATTATCTTACAAAGAAGAATGTAAAGTGTTATCCAAGGGTTTGCTTGGTAAAAGTACTCTGGGGGCAATATTTTTCATCATTATGATTCCGTTTACACACGCAGAGGTCTAGGTTGGAGAAAAGCACGTAGAGGTTTTAAAGCCCAAAGATAAGCTAGAAGATGAAATAATGACGGTATCTGAAGAAAATTGGCGGTTACCTCAACTCAGTATCATTGGGGATCCGACTAATGTTCTCTCGCTGGCGGGCCTCAATTGGTGCAAGCCTTGTAGATGAAACCTTTATCAGTGCTAATAATATTGATTCAGAAATTAATGGTGCTGGAGATCCTGATGCTAGATTTGGTAAGACAGACACTTATGAGGTGGTTGATTTTTCCGTTCGTTATGATGTGAAAAATAACGCATATATATTTGCTGGCGTTCATAACGTATCAGGAGAGGAATACATTGTGTCTCGTCAACCCTATGGTTCTCGTCCAGGTGCACCACGGACATGGTTGATGGGCTTTGAAGTTGTAATGTAGTTGTTGACTCTGATAACACAGCATTAAGTTCATATTTGATGCTGTGTTAGTTTTGACTTAGTCTTTGAAATAACTAAAAAAATTATTACTAGTATGCTGACAATAGTCTGTATGGTATGAGTCTACAGCATGGGCTTAAGAAATTGGCCGGTATAAGACTGCTTACATTGTGCTACTTCCTCAGGTGTGCCTGTTGCGATGATTTCTCCACCACCAGCACCACCTTCTGGCCCCAAGTCAATGAGCCAGTCAGCGGTTTTGATGACGTCGAGATTGTGCTCAATCACAATTACTGTATTGCCATGATCGCGCAGCTTGTGAAGTACGCCTAAAAGTTGCTCTACATCATAGAAATGTAGACCTGTAGTCGGTTCGTCAAGAATATACAGGGTATTACCAGTATCGCGTTTGGATAATTCACGTGATAGTTTGACTCGTTGTGCCTCTCCACCAGATAAGGTTGTGGCACTTTGCCCAAGTGTGATGTAAGTGAGTCCCACTGAAACTAGCGTTTCGAGTTTGCGTTTAATTACGGGTACAGCGTCAAAAAAGTTTAGCGCCTCCTCAATAGTCATTTGCAATACTTCGAATATATTCTTACCTTTATAGCGAATCTCTAGGGTTTCGCGATTGTAGCGTTGGCCTTTACAAACCTCGCAGGGCACATAAACATCAGGTAAGAAATGCATCTCGACACGAATAACTCCATCTCCTTGACAGGCTTCACAGCGACCACCTTTAACATTAAAGCTAAAGCGCCCTGGGTTATAACCGCGAGAACGTGCTTCTTGAGTGCCTGCAAACAGCTCTCTGATGGGTGTGAATAAGCCAGTATAGGTCGCCGGGTTAGAGCGAGGGGTTCTGCCGATTGGGCTTTGGTCTATATCAACGACTTTGTCAAAGTGTTCAATGCCTTGAATATCATCATAAGCGGCCACTGGAATGCTGGATTTGTTCAAACTACGCGCCATGCAGGCGTACAGCGTATCATTGACTAAAGTCGATTTGCCTGAGCCTGATACACCAGTGACTGCAATTAAGCATCCCACTGGAAATTCAGCATTCACAGACTTCAAGTTGTTACCAGAGACACCTTTGATAACCAATTGTTTATTGGGATCACGTGTAATTCGTTGTTGAGGAACCTCAATTGATCTAGCGCCAGAGAGATATTGGCCAGTTAACGATTGTGGATTTTCATAGACTTCCTGAACGGTGCCTTGTGCAACAATTTCACCACCATGGCATCCAGCACCTGGACCAATATCAACCACGTAGTCAGCAGCTCTGATAGCTTCTTCATCATGTTCAACAACAATGACCGTATTGCCCAGGTTTCTCAGCCGTGTCAGCGTTTCAAGTAAACGTTGATTATCACGTTGGTGCAGTCCGATTGAAGGCTCATCAAGCACATACATGACTCCGACCAAGCCTGATCCAATTTGGGAAGCCAGTCGGATGCGTTGGGCTTCTCCCCCTGAGAGAGTGTCTGCACTCCGTTCCAGTGACAGATAATCTAATCCTACATTGACTAAAAAGGACAGTCGGTTTCGGATTTCGTGAATGATCTTAGCGCCAACTTGTGCACGATGACCATCTAGTTGGAGCGTTTCAAAGAAATCTAGTGCTTGCTGAATTGAAATAGCCGTTAATGAAGGCAGGTTCGCTTCGTTAACAAACACATTCCGTGCCTGTATATTGAGTCGGTCACCTTCACAATGACTGCATGGTTGTGTGGCTAGATATTTGCTCAATTCTTCACGCACTAAATTTGAACTGGTCTCGTTATAGCGTCGTTCCATTGTTGGGATGATGCCTTCAAATGGGTGGCGCTTGGTACTGGTTCGGCCTTTTTGATTAACATATTTGAAGTCAATTTCAACATCGCCGCTGCCATATAAGAGTATTTCTTGAATGTTTTCATCAAGATCTGCATAGGGTGTCTCTGTATTAAATTGGTAGTGTTTTGCCAGTGATTGAATCATTTGATAGTAATGAGCATTGCGACGATCCCAACCGCGAATGGCACCGCCTGCACAACTGAGTTGAGGAGAGTTGATAATTAGCTCAGGCTCGAAGTAATCTTCAGTGCCCAAGCCATCACAATTACTGCAAGCTCCCATTGGATTATTAAAAGAAAATAAACGAGGTTCTAATTCGCTGACACTATAGCCGCAAATTGGACACGCAAATTTAGCAGAGAACAGGATCGGGTCTTTATCAGCCTCGTCTATGTAAACAACATGGGCAACATCATCGGCTAACTTTAACGCGATCTCGAAAGATTCAGCTAGTCTTAGCTCAATGCCTGGTTTAATTTTGAATCTGTCTACCACTACTTCAATATTATGCTTTTTTCGAAGATCTAGTTCTGGTGGTTCATCTAATTCATAGACTTCACCATCGATGCGAGCACGTAAAAAGCCTTGAGCATGCAACGATTGCAAGAGTTGTAAATGTTCTCCCTTACGATTTTGTACTACAGGTGCCAGTAACATCATGCGACTTTCAGAGGGGAGTTCCATCACATTATCAACCATTTGGCTGACAGTTTGAGCATCTAGATCTGTATGATGATTAGGGCAGCGTGGTGTACCGATACGTGCATAGAGTAAGCGCAAATAGTCATAAATTTCAGTAATCGTGCCTACAGTGGAGCGTGGATTATGTGAGGTTGATTTTTGTTCAATGGAAATTGCTGGTGATAAGCCTTCAATATGGTCTACGTCAGGTTTTTCCATACGTGCTAAAAACTGACGGGCATAGGCAGATAAAGACTCAACATAACGTCTTTGACCTTCAGCAAAAATGGTATCAAAGGCGAGAGAGGATTTGCCTGATCCGGATAGTCCGGTGATGACGATTAATTGATCACGGGGTAAGTCTAAATCAATGTTTTTTAGGTTGTGGGTGCGAGCCCCGCGTATCTGTATACCTGCCATGCGCATTTCTCAGTGGAATTAAACTTGTTAATATACGTGCATAAGTGCTTTGAAAGCAAAATTACTCATGGCTGATCTAAACAACAGCTAACCTATTCCAGTAGAGTCTACAGTAAAGAGGACTTAATGAATTCTATAGAGCTTAAGACAGCCCTGTCATTAGCATTAATTTATGCGACTCGGATGTTGGGGTTGTTTATGATCTTGCCCGTTTTTACAATTTATGCTGAAAATTTGGAGCAAGTTACTCCCTTATTAGTGGGAATGGCAATCGGGATTTATGGGCTGACACAGGCCATCTTGCAGATTCCTTTTGGTGCTTGGTCAGATCGCTTAGGGCGTAAGCCGGTCATTATTGTTGGTTTATTGATCTTCATGCTGGGAAGTGTGGTAGCAGCCTCAGCAGATTCAATTTATTGGGTGATTATCGGTCGAGCACTTCAAGGGGCAGGTGCCATCGCGTCCGCTATTATGGCATTGGCTTCTGATCTGACGCGTGAACAGCATCGAACTAAAGTCATGGCTATCATCGGAGCCAGCATAGGCGCTTCTTTCATGATTGCTCTAATAATTGGCCCGTTACTGCAAGGATGGATTGGGGTGCAAGGTATTTTTTGGGTGACCGCTGCACTAGCTATTATCAGCATATCTATTGTGGCACTGTTGATTCCGACCCCAGTCGCTCAAATTCATCATGCCACGCTTGATCAAGCTACTCTTAAAACAGTGATCTCAGATGGGCAATTATTACGATTAGATCTGGGTGTATTTACCTTACACATGATACTGACAGCGATGTTTGTCGTGATTCCAGTCATTCTGCGAGATCGTTATATGATCGTAGTAGATATGCACTGGCAAATTTATCTGGGTGTTATGTTACTTTCACTGATTTTATTGATACCCGTAGTGATAGCTTCTGAGAAATACGCCAAGACGAAACTAGCGTTTTTGTTGGCCATATCGTTATGCGCGATGAGCCACTTATTTCTATACACTCAACCCGAGACCATCAACGGGTTTTTTATCGCCATGTTGATATTCTTTTGGGGGTTTAATTTGCTCGAGGCTAGTATGCCATCTTTAGTCTCAAAATTTAGTAATCCTGTGAGCAAGGGCTTATCAATGGGGGTTTTTTCTAGTAGCCAATTTATGGGAGCTTTTGTTGGAGGGGTGATGGCTGGCATGATAGTGCAGAATTTTGGTCATAATGGCGTATTTATTTTCGCATTCATTATGTTTTTGTTATGGTTTCTAGTAGCATTATCGATGCGTAATCCAACAGGCTATGAGACACTTACCATAGACTTGAAAGAAATTGATCAACAGCAGCGTGAGTCTTTTGTTCGTGGTTGTTACAACATACAGGGTGTCACTGATGTTACGGTCATTAGTGAAGAACAAATTGCTTATGTGAGGACTAATAAGAGAGTATTTCAACAACATCAATTCAATCAATTGCAGTGTGATTATAAGATTTAGAGAGTTGTATTTAATGCTATCTAGCTAGATAGTGAGTGCTATACATGTGCTAACGGTTGATTATGAACAAAAACTTAATCATAGGTTTCACATCAGTGTAAGTTTGAGTAAGAGGTTACTATTTTTAAATTAAATTTAGCGAAGAAACACAGTATCAATTATCTAAATAGAAGACAAAACACAAGAGGCGACTTATGGCATCACGAGGTGTAAATAAAGTAATACTTGTCGGCAATATTGGCCAAGATCCTGAAGTTAAATATACGGCGAGTCAACAGGCAGTATGTAATGTGAGTATCGCAACAACGGATAGCTGGACAGATAAAACTTCCGGTGAGAAACAGGAGCGAACAGAATGGCATCGAGTGGTATTTTTTCGTCGACTCGCAGAAATTGCTGGTGAGTATCTTCGAAAAGGCTCTCAAATCTATATTGAAGGTCGTTTACAAACACGTAAGTGGCAAGATCAAAGTGGAGCTGATCGATACACTACAGAAATTATTGCGAATGATATGCAAATGTTAGGTGGACGAGGGGGGGCAACAGGTGGTGGATTTGATGGACCATCTGATGATCAGGGTTTTGGTGAGGAGCCTGCGCCAGCTAAATCGGCTGCAGCGCCAGTGAGTGATGACTTGGATGATGATATTCCGTTTTGAAGTACATCTACATAGCAGTAAGTTAATCTATTTCCAAAATTAAAAGTGATCTTATAAATCGTTTTTTCCGCGTTAATACGTTTATATTTTACCGCCGTGCTAAAATTTGTTCCCATTGCCATGCATCGCTAATGATGTCATGCAGTTGATATTTTGAAGGCTGCCAATTTAATTCAGTTTTTGCTTTATTAGCGTCTGCTACTAAAATGTCTGGGTCTCCAGCGCGGCGTTGTGAATATTCTATAGTCATTGTCTTGCCGCTTATTTTTTTGGCTGTGTTAATCACATCACGCACGCTGAAACCTTCACCATTGCCTAAGTTGAAAGTACAACTATTCCTCGTTTTCATTAAATAATCCATTGCAAGGAGATGCGCATCACACAAATCACTAACGTGAATATAGTCACGAATACAAGTGCCGTCTGGAGTATCGTAATCGTTTCCGTATATAGAGATACTTTTTCGTCTGCCTGAAGCGGCTTGTAGCACTAATGGTATGAGGTGAGTTTCAGGATCATGACATTCACCTAAGTGGTTGAGGTAATCCGCTCCAGCAGCATTAAAGTAGCGTAGGCATATATAATTCATCGTCTGTCGTTTTTGATAATCTGCCAGAATGTTTTCAACCAAAAGCTTGCTTTCACCATAAGGGTTGATCGGATTTGTTGGATGTGTTTCCTTGATGGGAGATGATTTTGGGATGCCATAAACGGCTGCTGTGGAGGAAAAAATAATGTGACGAACCCCATGTTTCATCATGCAGCTAAGTAAGTTCTTTGTGCCATTTACATTATTTTCATAATATATGGTGGGGTGTTGCATTGATTCGGAGACATCTATCAGGCCAGCAAAATGAAAAACTATATCGAATTTCTCTGCGCTGAAAATTTCATCTAAGCGTGAACTATCATTGATATCGCAGTGGAAAAATTTTGATTTTTTTACACTGCTGATATGGCTATGAGAGAGATTATCAATCACACAAACATCGTGACCTGCTTCTTCCAATTTTATATTCATATGTGAGCCTATATATCCGGCTCCGCCTGTGACAAGAATTTTCATGTCTTTGAAATGATGAAATGAATATTTCTATGGTCGTGTATGGTAACCTGAATTTAATATATACGTGGTTTTTTTCTCACCGTATCCGGGAGATATCTATGATATTAATAATATGAGTAGTCAAACATTAAGCATTGTTGTTGCAATATGTACTTGTCAACGTAATCACCTGTTGAGACAAGTATTAGCAAGCATTGATACAGCACAATATTGTGAAAAAAGCGATATTCATGTGTTAGTGGTGGACAATCATATTAGTCAAAGTGCAAAGCTGGTAGTAGGAGAATTCTCTAATTTTCACTATCCACTGCATTATTCATTCGCACTACATCCTGGCATACCTTACGACAGGAATGCAGCTATTGAATGGGGTTTAGCGCATCACATGGATGCCTGTATTTTCATTGATGATGATGAAATAGCTCATGAACACTGGTTAGTCACTTTGGTGGATTACTATATTCAACATTGGCCTGAAGTTCAGGTTATAACAGGTCCAGTGGAGTCAATCTTCACTGCATCGTATCCTACTTACCTGCCTGAAGATGCGCATAATAAGAGGAGATTGAAGCGTCAAACCGGCGAGGTTGTCTCTGAGGCTTATACCAATAATGTGATTTTTGATCTCGCTATCTGCAAAGAGAGCGGTTTGCGTTTTGATGAGACTATGCCGTTATATGGTGGTACAGATAGCTTATTTTTCAGACAGGTGGTTAATCATGGATATAAGATTGTTTGGAATAAACAAGCATTTTTATATGAACAAATTGACGCAGATCGCCTGAGTTTAATATGGTTAGTCCGGCGTCATGCTCGTTATGGTGTGACGTTTGTGCATATGACTAAGAAGCTTTCTAAAAAAAACAGCGCATTTCGTCATACATAGGCGAATTTTTTCATGTATTCAGAGATGTCTTTAAAAAAATTCTTACTAGGCACCCAAGATACATGATCACCAATATTTCCATAGGAATGGCTAGATGCGTTGGAATTATTATGGCTATGATAGGAATGAGGGTGAATGAATATAAATCCCGTCATCAATAGGATTGTATCTTGATACCGCACTTGTGTTTATGTCAGCACTAATGATTAGGTGTATATGGCTTGAGCTGCTTATTCTCAATAATGAGTATGTGATCGGATACTTCCATCATTGCGGGTCGATGTGAAATCGAAATGATAGTGGTTTCACGACTGATTTTTTTGAATGTTTGACTCAGCGATTTTTCTGTTTCCATATCAAGTGCGCTAGTTGCCTCATCTAAAATGAGTAGATTGGGTGAGTGTACCAATGCGCGTGCTATTAAAATGCGTTGACATTGCCCTCCAGATAATCGTCCTCCATTTTCTCCTACTTGTGAATTTATTCCATTAGGTAATTCAGATACAAATTCTAAACATTGTGCGCGTTCAAGTGCATGAGTGACGTTTTCGTCTGTGAAGTTTGGATCCCCAAGAGTGATATTTTCCCGGATGCTAGTATCGAGAAGTGTATTCTCTTGGGAGACATAACCTATTTGTGAGCGCCAGTGCTTGATGCTAATTTTATCTAGCTCAATGTTGTCGATTAATATCGTGCCTTTATTTGGTTCGAATAATCCACAGATTAAATCTGCTGTTGTGGTCTTACCCTGCCCAGATGGACCAATAACACTATTGAAGCGCTGAAAATAAAAAGTAGCATTGGTGTTTTTCAGGATCTCTTTCTTGCCATAATTAAAGTTAATATTACGGAATTCAATATCACCACTCAGGTCATGTTTTATTTTCCCAGGGCGGTACTCTTCATGTGAAATGGCTTCGTCTAGGAATTTTTCAGTTAACTCAAATGCACCTTGATTCTTTGCATAGTTTTGCATTTGTTTTTGTGATTTGCCAAATAATTTCATCGAGCGTAAATATAAAATAACTAAGATGATCGAGTACTCGAATGGTAGATTGAAATACTGAAAAGAAAAATAAATGGTTAATATTACGGTGGTCATCAGTACAATTTCTTGAACAGCATCTAAAAATTCTGATGTGATGGTATTTTTGCGCGTGATTTTTTTGATGGCGCGGGTGAAGTCTGTGATTACTTCATAAGAATATTTTTCTCTTGCCATGGCTTTGAGAGGCTTAATACTTCGATATGAATCAGTTAATTGAGCAGTAATTTTACGTGTAAAATTAGTTTCTTCTTTACCGTACTCTTTGCTGGCTTTGATGAGGCGATTAAATGCGATGGCTAGCAGAAGGCTGGTGCCGATAGCAACCACTGCGATTTGCCAAGCAATAAAAAAAGCGACGGAAAGATAGGCGATGATTTGAGTAAAGGTTGCCATAATTAATACCATATTGCCGTAGCCATTACCTGCATTGTCAATTTCTGAGGTAAGAGCCGTGGTGAAAACTCCATTTTTTTGTTTCAGAAAGAAGCGCCACTCTGAGGCAGTCGTTGCCTTTAAAAATTGCATGCGCATATCTTTAACAATTTTAGCTTTTGTGAATCCGGCGAAGATGTTGGAACCAGCGAGGAGAATATTTTGCAATATGATCCCAGTGAGAAGAAAAATAATCAGATTTTCTGGTGTGGGTTCGACATTCAAACTGCTTAATATATCGTTTACAAACTGAGTTTTTGAACTATTTCTGCCGAGCAAACTAAAAAGTAATGCAGGTAATGCCAATAAAGTCACGGCAGTGATGACACTGGCAATAGTGATTCCAATGAAAACTAGGATGGTCCTTGCTGGATAGGATCGAAAGAAAAAAGAGAACAGATTCATAATCGTTTATTGGGCCAAGATCATTGAGCAAAATTGCAGTGATAAATAATTAGACTTCCTGTTGATATGTGCCATTCTAACAATGGCGCTTATACTAGCATTATATGAATGGGCTGACGATGGATGTTCTGCCCAGATGGTGGTCTAATGAGGTATCCCCTTCATAATCAATCCAAGATACAATAGTACTATGACTCAGAAAGTATATATTAAAACTCAAGGCTGCCAGATGAATGAGTATGACTCAGATAAGATGCTGGACGTTCTTGGAGAGGCCAAAGGTATGCAGGTTACTCAAAATCCTGAGGAAGCCGATATACTGCTTCTTAATACATGTTCTATACGTGAGAAAGCACAAGAAAAAGTCTTTTCTCAGCTGGGTCAGTGGCGAGATTTGAAGAAGAAAAATCCTCATCTGCTAATAGGTGTAGGTGGTTGTGTAGCCAGTCAAGAAGGAGAGGCATTAAAGAAGCGAGCGCCCCAGGTTGACGTTGTTTTTGGTCCTCAGACTTTGCATAGATTGCCAGCAATGATTGATCAAGTGCGTGCCAAAGGTAAAGCCGTTGTGGATATCTCTTTTCCTCGTATCGAGAAGTTTGATAGCTTGCCACCGCCAAAAGTGGATGGTCCAACCGCATTTGTTTCGATAATGGAAGGCTGCAGTAAGTATTGCTCTTATTGTGTAGTGCCTTATACGCGTGGTGAGGAAATCAGTCGTCCGTTGAATGATGTATTAGTTGAGATAATGCAACTTGCCAGCAAAGGCGTTAAAGAGGTTAATTTATTAGGACAGAATGTAAATGGTTATTATGGTGAGATGGATGATGGGGAGATATGTAATTTCACATTGTTACTACACTATGTGGCAAAGATTGAAGGCATAGAACGAATTCGTTACACCACTTCACATCCACTAGAATTTGGTGATTCATTAATACAAGCTTATGCTGAACTCCCACAGTTGGTCAATCATTTGCATTTGCCTGTTCAATCAGGATCTGATCGTATTCTATCTGCGATGAAACGTGGCTATACTGCTCTTGAGTACAAATCAAAAGTCCGCAAACTCAGAAAATTGCGACCTGACATCAGTATGTCATCAGACTTTATCGTAGGCTTCCCAGGTGAAACCGATCAAGAATTTGAGCAGACGATGAAGCTGATAGAAGATATTGGCTTTGATCACTCATTTAGCTTTATTTTTAGTGCTCGACCTGGAACACCTGCAGCTTCATTGCAGGATGATACGCCGATGGAAGTTAAAAAAGCTCGTTTGAAACGACTGCAGTCAAGAATTACAGAGATGGAGCAAGCCATTTCCGCATCTATGGTGGGGTCCATACAAACGATATTAGTGACTAGCCTATCTAAGAAAAGTGATACAGAAATAGCTGGACGTACTGAGAATAATCGGGTGGTAAATGTAGAAGCGCCTAGCGATCTAATTGGTCAATTAATTGATGTAGAAATCACCCAAGCGCTCCCTAATTCGCTGAAGGGTAAGCTCGTACATTAGGTATGTGGATGTTTGTTTGAGTGCGCAAATTTTAAAACTTAATATAGCACTGGAGCCAAATGATAACCCACGTTTGGCTAATTTGTGTGGTCCTTTTGATGAGCATTTACAGCAAATAGAATCACGTATGGCTGTGCAGATACATCGTCGTGGTAATGAATTTACTGTCGAAGGTGAGGCGCAATATTCCGAAGCAGTGATAAAAATATTGCAATCACTCTATGCACAAACAACTACTGAACAACTTTCAAAAGAAATTATCCACCTTCAACTTCAGAATTCTAGTGTTGACCAAATGACAAAAAAAACCTATCCAATAGATCAACAAATTCTCAAAGATGTCGCGGTACATACAAGACGAGGTTTAATTAACCCTAGAGGGCCTAATCAGGCGTCTTATATTCATGACATTATGAGTTATGACTTGACCTTTGGTATTGGTCCTGCGGGGACAGGAAAGACTTATCTTGCCGTGGCTTGTGCGGTTGCAGCTCTTGATTCGGAATCCGTGCAACGTTTGGTATTGGTGCGACCAGCGGTTGAGGCAGGCGAGCGCCTGGGGTTTTTGCCAGGTGATTTGAGTCAAAAAATTGATCCATACTTGCGCCCAATGTATGACGCATTATATGAAATGATGGGGTTTGAACGAGTAAATAAATTGATAGAAAAAACCATTATCGAAGTAGCGCCACTGGCATATATGAGAGGACGAACCTTGAATGATTCATTCGTTATCATGGATGAGGCACAAAATACGACAAAAGATCAGATGAAAATGTTTCTTACACGAATTGGTTTTGGCTCAAAAGCAGTGGTTACTGGTGATGTGACACAAGTTGATTTGCCAAATCGTAGTGCTTCAGGTCTGCGCCATGTCATGCGTATTCTTGATAATATAGACACAATTAAGTTCAATTATTTTAATTCGAAAGATGTGGTGCGCCATCCCTTAGTGCAGCATATTATTGACGCTTATGATCAGCACAGTAATGAAAATAATGATTAAATTGGATGTATGGCAATTTCAGGTCAATAATATACGTTATGATCATACTCAATGAGCATTGAACTTGAGTTGCAAGTTGCAAGTGAACAACAAGATGTTCCTAGTCAACATCAGTTTGTCGAATGGGTAGGGGCAATACCCGTACAAGATAATTACGAAGTGGTTATTAGAGTTGTTGATGAAGATGAAATGCGCACATTGAATAGACAGTATAGACATCAAGATAAATCTACAAATGTGTTATCGTTTCCAGCAGAATTGCCAGACATTGTTGATGATCCCTTACTAGGTGACGTGATAATTTGTGCTACTGTGGTGCACAGAGAAGCGCTTGAACAGCATAAATGTCCCACTGGTCACTGGGCGCATATGGTCGTGCATGGTATTCTGCACTTGCAAGGTTATGATCATGTGGACAGCGCCGATGCAAACATTATGGAACAACTTGAAATACAAATACTACAGACTTTAGGGATTAATAATCCGTATACTGAAAAACCCTTTTAACTGACTGACTTAAAACTCATGGGCCAATCGGCACAAGCACTTGCTAAAAAAAAGAATTGGTGGTCCGCATTGCGGGATATATTCAACACGCAGCTGAATGATCGAGCGCAGCTAGTTGATATTTTGCGTCAAGCGCAGAGCAAAAACCTTTTTGATGTTAGTGCATTAGCAATGATTGAAGGCGTGTTGCAAGTCTCTGAATTACAGGTTCGTGACATTATGATACCGCGATCACAAATGGTGGTCATTGAAGAAGAACATAGCTTGCAAGACATGTTACCTATCATTGTGCAATCAGCACACTCACGCTTTCCTGTGGTCGGTGACAGTCGTGATGAAGTTTCAGGTGTGTTGTTGGCAAAAGATCTTTTGCGATTCATGTCTAATCAGAACACTGATGAATTCAATATTAAAGATTTATTACGCCCTGCATTCATTGTGCCGGAGAGCAAGCGATTGAATATATTACTCAATGAATTTCGCAATAGTCGCAATCACATGGCAATCATCGTAGATGAATATGGAGGCGTTTCAGGGTTGGTTACTATCGAGGATGTGCTCGAACAAATCGTTGGTGATATTTCCGATGAGCATGACTTTGAAGAAGACGATTATATTACTTACTCAAAAGAAGAGGGTTACGCCTTGGTTAAAGGTTTAACTCCGATAGAAGACTTTAATGAATGTTTTGATGTGAGTTTGGCGCAAACAGATTTTGACACAGTTGGTGGTTTGATTACACATCACTTTGGACGAGTTCCAAAACCCAATGAAAAAATTAAGGTGAGTGGGTTTCAGTTTCAAGTCATCAATGCAGATAGTCGACGACTCAACTTACTTAAAGTCATACAAGAGTAAGCCATCTTGAAAAAATAGGCATGTCTCGCAATCAGCCTTGAATTTTTTATAACTGTTGATTGTTGTCACATGACCGATGTTAAATAATCGTTACTATATGATTCGATATCTACAAATATTCTTATCTGGTGCGTTGGGTGTGTTGGCATTTTCGCCATTTGATTTGTGGTGGATGAGCGTCGCATCTCTTACTTATTGTATTATTTTGTTTGCCACACTACCGCAATGGAGTGGTTTCAAGGTTGGTTTTATCTATGGTTTAGGCTTGTTTGGCTGTGGTGTCACATGGTTATTTAACAGTCTATATTATTATGGGCAAGCCCCAATGGTTGTAGCGATGAGTATGGTATTGCTGGGTGTAATTGTACTCAGCTTATTTCCTGCCATCGTTTTCCAAATTTTCTCCAAGTTGCGTGATCAATCAGCCTGCTTACAAATAGTTGGCTTTGTAGGCCTCTGGGTGCTGATTGAGTGGATGCGAAGCTGGGTGTTTACGGGCTTTCCATGGCTAGCATTAGGACATAGTTTAGTCGACTCACCTTTAAGAGGTGTCATGCCAATATTTGGCACTTACGGTGGAACGGCAGTGATCGCTTTACTGTCAGTGACGAGTGCGTGTTTGATTTTGGGTCTACTCAAAGTAAGTATAAAAAACCTTATTACCCCTATCTTAGTAATAGTGGCTTGTGTGGTATTAGTAGATGTTCGATGGACCCAGGCCGCATCTCAACAAGCTATTAAGGTAGCTGCTGTGCAGGCTAATATTATGGAAGAATTGAAGTGGAGACGTGATCTTCGCAATGATATTTATCAACAACATATTCAACTTAGTGAGCCTTATTTGGATCATGATGTCATTGTTTGGCCAGAAACAGCGATACCCACTTTTTATGATATTGCTTACCAAGAGTATTTGCATTCTTATGTTGAGCGGTTGGCGAAAATTGACACAGAAATTGTGGTGGGGGCATTTACGCGTACATTCACTGATGAGGCTATCTTTAACTCTATTATAACGCTCAGTAGGCCTACCCAAATTTATAGTAAACAACATCTAGTGCCATTTGGTGAATACCTACCACTGCGAAATTTTTTTTCCTTATTCAACCGATTTGTCACCATACCTGCATCCAATTTATCTCCTGGTGATAACCTACCGGTAATGACTGTGAATGATAGGCCAGTTGGAGTTTCTATCTGTTATGAGGCGGTATTTGCTCGGGATATCCTACCTGCATTGCCAAAGGCACAATGGCTCATTAATGTGACTAATGATGCTTGGTTTGGAGATTCTTTGGCACCTTATCAGCATTTACAAATTTCTCGAGTGCGAGCATTAGAGACAGGTCGTTATATGGTTCGTGCGGCTAATAGCGGGATTTCTGCCATCATTAATGATCAGGGAGAACTGCTTCGTGGCACAGAATTGTTCAAAGTGCAGGTGGTCAGTGCTGAGATCTGGCCAATGCAGGGCCAAACGCCATTTATGATATGGTCACATAGTGCCATACTGACTATCATGCTGATCGGCTTAATATTTGTGTTTGTGCGTGTAAAATTTGTCAGATCATGCGCTATTATTCATCTGTGATCTTATAATTAAAATTATGTCTAAATTTAACTCTATAATTCCAGTGATCTTGTCTGGGGGATCCGGCACTCGTTTATGGCCTGTTTCCAGAAAACTCTATCCTAAGCAATTCATTCCATTGCATGGAAATCGAAGCTTGTTTCAAGATACTCTAATGCGTACATGCAGTTTGGCACAGGATATTCAGGTGCCGATTGTGGTGTGTAATGAAGAGCATCGCTTCATGGCTGCAGAGCAAATACGTCTAGAAGGGCTGCGATCTGCCAATATCATACTAGAGCCGGTAGGCAGAAATACCGCACCTGCCATTGGCCTAGCCGCCTTATGTGCCCAGCAGCGCGATCCAGAGGCCACGATACTGGTGTTACCGGCTGATCATATTATGCAGAGTAACGACGAGTTTCATCAGGCTATAGAGTGTGCACTTGGACTAGCAGAGAATAATCACTTGGTGACATTTGGCATAAAACCACATGCTCCGGAGACAGGGTATGGTTATATCAAAGCAGGTGAGACTCTTGTAGCTGACAAAGCTTTTCGAGTTCAACAATTTAGTGAAAAGCCTGCGCTTGAGAAAGCCGAGGAATATGTCAAATCAGGTCAGTATTCATGGAACAGTGGAATGTTTATGTTCAAAGCAAGCGTACTGTTAGAGCAGCTTGAACTATTTGAACCAGAAATGATTGCCTATTTACGAGCCGCTTTTCAGCAACAGGATAATGATCTAGATTTTATTCGAGTTGGGCGAGAGGATTTTGAACAATGTAATAATCAATCGATAGATTACGCACTCATGGAGAAGACGCAAAATGCTGCGGTGATACCACTTAGCTGCGGTTGGAATGATGTTGGCTCTTGGCATGCATTGTGGGAATCATCGTCGCAGGATGAAAAGCAAAATGCTATAGATGGAGATGTGCTCATAGAAGATTGTGAGGGCTGTATGGTGCGTAGCTCACATCGTTTAATCAGTGCCATCGGACTCAAAGATATGGTGATTGTTGAAACCGCTGATGCAGTTATGATCGCACCGCGTAGTGAATCTCAGAACGTTAAACACCTCACACAAAAGCTTAAGCATGAACAGCGTCCCGAGTTGGATACGCATTTAAAAGTGTATCGTCCATGGGGTGCTTATGAATCGATAGATAGTTCTGAGCGCTTTCAAGTGAAGCGTATAACAGTCAAGTCCGGTGAGAAGTTATCTTTGCAAAAACATCATCACCGTGCCGAACATTGGATTGTGGTTAATGGCACTGCTAGAGTAACTTGCGG
>Ga0181600_10000470_pt1 | contig 30677 bp, 33 predicted proteins | sample 041ome_2_FD_132982 | JGI IMG/M metagenome (GOLD analysis project Ga0181600, IMG submission 132982) | Coastal salt marsh microbial communities from the Groves Creek Marsh, Skidaway Island, Georgia - 041406US metaG (megahit assembly) | ecosystem: Environmental > Aquatic > Marine > Intertidal zone... | reverse complement strand
CATTTGGCGCAACTGCTCCTCGCTTCGTATGACGTACACCACCCCGTCTATCACGCCACTGTCCCCGACCCGTGCAGTTGGCGTCGCCGTAATGGTGAACCCCCCTCGTCGGTTTGGGACTTTAACCACCTTCACGTCATTGTTGATACGGCGAGACGCGTTCGTCCGGGCGTTGGTGACAGGTACGTTACCCCCTAAAATTTCCTTCCCAATCTTTCCAGAACGTAGGACACAACGTCCAGTTTTTGTGTTGCAGACCTTATCCGGATCGCACGGTTTACACTGCTTCATACTTCAACATTGGATATTTTTCCTTGGACCAAGTTTCCTCGATCTACGGATTTTACCTTTCCCTACAGCGAGACGCGTTCGTCCGGGCGTTGGTGACATGTCCATTATATGTCCCGAAACCTGCCACGGCACACGCCTTTCACTTAAATTCCTGTTTTTTACCACGTTGAGTCCATTTTGACCCCCGAAAACGCCCTCGTCCAGTGCTCTGGGGGGCTGTACAACCCACCTTTGTGAAGGTGGTCAATTCCCAGCCGCGGTGTGTGAGCGGCGCTGGTACAGGGGGGTCCAGTCTCTGTCCCGAGGGTGCTTTTTTTTGGGCAGACGGACTTTACCACAAGCATAAACAACATGGTAAATTCCGTTCCATTTACTTTTTTTATACAACGTTGGCCTCCTCGAGGAGCCGAAGACGATGCGACAGCTCCTTCACCGCCTCAACCAGGAGGGCTGTCACCTTGTTCCCGCAGTCCACTGTCAAGTACCCCTCCCGTGCCTCCATGTCAAACGGAGCAGGTCGCACCGCCTCGGGAATGATGGACGCGACATCCTGGGCAACCAATCCCACGTCCGTCCCACGCATGGGCTGTGGAGTATCGTCGCGCCACTCAAAACGCACGCCGCGCAACCGACAAACGTCCTCCAAAGGACTCCCAGAAATGGGGCGGATGTTCGCCTTCAATCGTTCGTCAGATGCGTACGCGACCACATCAGCCATCGCAAACAAATTACCACCCACCGTACAATCGTTGTTGGTCGTATCGGCATAAAATGGCCATTGTCCGTTCACCTGAGACGGGGTCGTGCCGTTGACTGCACCCCCCTTCAGGTATACGCGGTTCGCATCACAGTCCACAAACCCAGATCGGTGGTTCGTATCCTGCAACGTCATCCTCGGAGCCGTCCCCTGAACCGTGATGTTGGTGTACAGAACCGGAGCGTCGCTTAACACCAGGTTCCCAGATCCAGATGGTACGCCCGTCCCTATCAATGATGTGTTCAACAGACCAGACGATACATTGCTCGCGTTCAGACCCGACAACGCCGATCCCGAGCCCACGATACTGGATGCCGCTGTGCCGATGAGGGAGGGCAGACGGGCATTGGCCAAGGTCCCCTGTGATACGTTACTCGCGTTCAGACCCGACAACGCCGACCCCGAGCCCACGATACTGGATGCCGCTGTACCGATGATGGTGGGCAGACGAGCGTTGGCAAGGGTGCCCTGTTGAATATTACTTGCGTTCAAATCCGTAATGATTGATCCGTTTCCTACAATACGGCCCTGTGCATCGATATTCGCGACACCCAATGGCTGTCCTTTCTCACTCTCGAACACGACAGGCAGCCAATAAATGTCGTAATCATCTCCCGATGCTTTGACGAGGGCAGTTCCCGGATCCCCTCCCTGGGGGAGCAATTTGTTGGACACATACGCCTGAACTGCAAACTGGGTGGGAACGGTCGTCGAACCATGTTGACCTTTACTATCGAGCAACCCAGAGTCGTTGCTCACTTCCTCGAGCTTGACACCGACGGGGTTCCCATCCCGCCTGAACGGACCAATGGCTTGTAATCCTGCCAATGAGAACTTATCTGTATTCAGTGTCACAGCACCCGTCAATTGTTCCACAGCAAAGTATGGACCGATGGTTTGGTTCCCCAAATGATCCGTCAAACAATAGAAGACTCGACCAGGAAACTGCTCTTTGACAGCGTTACCAAAATTCGGTTGCCCACCATACTCCAATAACGCGTTATACGTCACACCTGCACCCACATATTCCATCACGTGTTGTCCAGTGCACACCGTCGATCCCTGAAAGAACTGGAACGCGTCGCCATTGTCCCCAGTGAAAATGGCCGGGAACAGGGATACATCGTACATTGGACGGTCGTTCGTTCCGATCCCCTTATACGTGGCCCCCGTCACAGTGTGCCACGTACCCCTGTGCAACACGACACATCCCTGATTCGGACGTCGACCTTCTGCATCGCTCACTCGGATGGGGTTGACGCTGTTCATGCTCACCGTGCCCGTGGCAGAAATCGTCGCGCCGCCGCCCACGAATTGTACTTCCGGGGTGGACTCGTACTGACCCAGTTCGTCGCCCATGACCACCGACTCCACCCGATCTGCCAGCATCTTGACGGTGGCCTGGGCATGCACACCGTTCTTGGGGTTCCCGCCGACAAATTGGACCGTGGGGGGGGACGTGTATCCCTCGCCGCCGAACCCCTCCGCAATGGTCACAGACGCGACGGATGATCGATAATCTTTATCCAACGTCCCGGCCAGAATGGGTGTTTTCCAGTACCCTGTGCTCACCAATCCGTACTCGCCGAAATCTGTGACACTTGTACTGAGATTGGTGGTTCCCCCGTCGACGCTACGGAAACTGTACGTGCAAAAGGTTGTGAAACAGGATACAAATTGCGCATACCCCGTAAATATGACGAGATGCCCGGGACCCCCCTGATTCACTTGCGTGAAACTGTCCGCGACCATGGACCGTAACGGACTATTTGCATTACACACGGCCCCGTCAATGAGCATCCCGCCTCCAGCACCAGTCGTATCCACATCAGACGTATCGTAATCCGGCAGCTTGTTAATTTTGACCCCGAATCGATCGAATGGACCGGTGATCGATGAACAGTTCTGTATATACGGAGATCCGGTAACGAAGGGACGTGTCGGAGCATGAATACTGATATGCGGACGTCCCATAATCATAGTGTACCCCGAACCAGGATTCACCTGTGTAAACCCAGTGACCACCCCGTTCGTCAGGATGGCCTTGTACTCCGCCTGGATGGATTCAGGTCGACTGACGGTGACTGTCGGGAGTTCTCTGTACCCTGCGCCTGGTTCTGTGACGGTGATTCCCACAAGCGTGGCTTCCGTATCCAGGTTGAGGTTTTGCATGACGGCAGTGGCAGTGGCCTGAATGGGTCTGGGAGCGGTCATTTGCACGATGGCCGTTGTGTACCCCGTCCCGCCATTGCTTACCGTGATGGCAGCGAGGTACCCTTCGGAATCCAGTGTGGCCTGTGCGGTCGCACCCGTCCCTGTCCCGAGGATGGTGACATCGGGCACACCGTCTGGGTATTTGGATCCCGTCTCTGTGATGACGACGCCGGTGACTTGTCCCCCTGCGATGGTTGCCGTGGCCAGTGGTTGGATGCCTGCCGGCGTGGAAATGGTGATTATCGGGAAGGCGCCGGGGTACTTATCTCCGGGATCGGTCACCTGGATGCTCTGCACTTCTCCCCTGGCAGTGAGGGTCGCGGTTGCCGTGGGTGCCGTGGCCAGGAGGGAATCGGGCGACTCGATGATGACCTGTGGCGCAGTGTTGTACCCCGATGGACTGTGCAGGACGGCGATGCTGGCGACCCGACCGAACTGGATGGTGGGTTCGGCGACGCAGCAGGGGAACGTCACGCAAAACGCCGGTCGTCGTAAGTCCACGAAACGGAATCCATACACGTAACACAGACTATCGACGAAAAAGTAGTGCACTTTGGGGTTTTGGGCAAAGAGACGTGTACTACGGAGATTATCGCCGATGACTGATACTTTGGGGGCGAGTTGGATGGGATTGTCCTCGAGATAATCCCCGGATTCGACGTAGATGGTCGAGAATTGGGTTGTGGCGACGGAAGCAGCGTGTTTGATGGTTCGGAACGCTTTATCCCAGCTCCGTCCATCGTTCAGATCATCTCCGGTCGTCTTGACGTAATACCGTATGGATGAGGAATGCGAATCTCGAATGGCTTGTGCGAGATTGAGGCCATTGGCAATCACGGTTTCGGAGGTGACCAGTGGCGTGGTGAGGGATTGTGCGACGAGTGCGTTTGCCGTGAGGGTATTGGAGTTGGTGGCGATGTGGACCGAGTTCCCGAGGATGACGTTTCCCAGTTGGCCAGGGAACGTCTCGCTACGAAAGAGACTGGGTGATTGGATGGTGACGTTTCCTCCGAGTGTGGCATCGGAAGCGACGAGGGGACCGGTGAGGGTCATTGTGTCCACTTGCATTGAGCTGGCCACGCCGTGATCCATTGTGACCAGTGGCGTGGTGAGGGATTGTGCGACGAGTGCGTTTGCCGTGAGGGTATTGGAGTTGGTGGCGATGTGGACCGAGTTCCCGAGGATGACGTTTCCTGGTTGGCCAGGGAACGTCTCGCTACGGAAGAGACTGGGTGATTGGATGGTGACGTTTCCTCCGAGTGTGGCATCGGAAGCGACGAGGGGGCCGGTGAGGGTCATTGTGTCCATTTGCATCGTGTTGGCCACGCCGTGATCCATTGTGACATGATCTGTGACGATGGACGAGACCTGTAGATTGGCAGGGGCACTGTCCGTTCCCAATTGGACGGTGAATGGGTCAAGTGTATCATGTGTACATATCAACGCATCTGTTTGCGGTGTGAGTGAGTAGACGGAGGAGAAGGCCGAAGCAGCATTTCCGATGCCCAAATTACTCGTGACAAGGCGTAATCGATCTGCCATGATGCTCTTACATACATTTGAAAATTATCCGAGGGTATGTGACGCTGTATTGTTTTCGCGAAGTGTAATACCGTCCAGGTATTCGCGGACGAGGGTTCGTCCATTGTAGAGACGTTCTTCACGAACTGTGGTGATCCCGAATTTATCGAATACACCACGGAAGAAGTCCCTGGTGAACCGTTTGACTGTATAATTATTGGCAGTGGCGTATCCACGGAGGGCCAACTTGAAATCGTCGAGTGAGACAAAGGAGTCCTGGTCGCGCGTCACTTGGTCCGACGTGACGAATGCTTCCAACACATTGGTTGTGGCAGCCAATTCGTTACGCGTTCCCACAAAGTATTGTGGCAGGACCGTCCAGACATTCTCGCAGCTCCATTTGTTCACGGCGTCCAAGTACAGACGGTTGCACTTCAGGAGGATGGATGGCATTTCTGCCTGGAGCTTATCGGCCAGTTTCATGTCGCCATTCACCACGGCTTTGGGAAAGTCGAAGAGCACGATACGTCTCTGGATCGATCCACTGTTATCTGCCCATGACGGGACTTCATTTCCAGCGAGGATTCCGGGGACATTCCATTGCGTACTGAATGCTGTCCGATTTTTCACGTTGATGGTGATATCCTCCCCGCTGACGATTGACTGGAATTCAGCTTGTTCGATACGGAGATCTGATTTGATTTCTGGGGCCACGTAGAGGAGTTTGTTGTAGAACTGGCTCAGCCCGAACTTGGTCTCGATGTTGTTGGAGAGCGTGCCCACGTCGACGTCTGCGTAGAACTGTTTGGCGATCTTGAGCGTCACCGAACTCTTTCCGGACATGGCGACACCTGCCATGAATGGGATGACTTGCCACCCATCGAGTTCGTTGAGGTTGTAGAGGAGACGTCCGAGCATGATATACATCCACGTCTGGACGTCCTCTTCCCACCCCTGATAATCCATGATGGTTCGGAACGCCGGTGTGGGTATATCGAGGGGGTTGTCGAGGAGATGTTGGTCGACGGGAAACTCCTGGTCGAAGTATTTGCAGGCTGCGATGTCCGGGTTGAGTGTGTTGTTGGTGTATGGATAAAAGGCGTTCTCCTTGGCGCGGTATACTCCGTTGGTGAAGGAGAACGTGCTTCGATCCTTTTTGAGGACTGGGAAGGAGTAATCGATGCAGTTCGTGAGGTGGTGCTCGAGTGTCTTTGGGTTGTTCGCGTTGGCCGTCAGCCAGTGCCATTGGTCGTAGTTGGTTTCCTTTGTTGTTTCCCTGTATATCCATTCCTTGATGGTACATACGGGTTTCCATGCATGTGTATTATGCCCATCGACCATGATGGGTTCGAAACACATATCCCCTTGTCTTCTGTAGTTTCGGTCCACTGCTTTGTCGAGCATGAAGAGCAGGAGACGTTGGTACGGGACAATATCGTCGTCGATCCAGCGGAACCGGAGGGACCAGGCGCCGAGTGATTGGTCGAGATCACGGTCGGACACTTCGACGGGGTTCTCGGTGCCTTCATGTCGATGGTGTGCGTTGACGACTCCCCGGAGTCCTTGGTACGTTGACAGGACAATCCGTTTGGAGTAGTACACTTGTTCAAGGACGGACTTCATGCGTTCGAGGGTATACTCGTTGTCGAGGAGTTGATGTTCTCGCAGCTTGTGGTACATCGCGATGGCTTCCATTTCGGCCTCCTGGATCTTCTCGTCGAGGAGTTTGAGGCCGTGGACGCCGCTGGAATCTTCCCCGGTGGAATCCCCCCCGAAGGCATCTGCAGGGTTGACACCGAGGTTCTGGAACGCATTTTCCACAATGTCTTGGTACGTAGCATTTGGTCGGGTGAGAGACCATTTTCTGTACACGACTTCGAACGCGTGTTCCGTATCGTCTTTCGACATGGAATCAAAACGGGTGACAACTCGTGATTGACGGTCGCGTAGACGCTGCTGTTGAACGCCGTCGTCCTCAACATGCGAGGCTTGCCGCTTTCGGGACGCGTTCGTGGACATTGGTTCGGGCATTCCAGTAGTCCTTGGGCTCTGTCCTCAGTGAGATTTAGATTTCAAGGGGATGGCCAGGGGGGTTCGTTTGGGCCTCCAGAGCGGTGTTTGGATGAGTTTGCAGGTGATGATGATATTCGTGGTGGGGTGTGAGTCTCATACTCTCATACTGTCCCTTTATAGCCCCTTTATAGCTTTCGCTTCGTGGCTCGACGGATGTGTGATAAAAATTATGGGGCTTGGAGTATATGGTTACGGTGATTGCATCTTCCAAGGCCTCCTCATCGCAGAACTCAAAGTGGAAATCATTCAAGCGTTTTGAGCAAACCCGTGGTCAGAACGTCAAGCAGCGGATTGAGAAGGCGTCTCGATTGATCAAGGAACAGGGACGTACCGATCTCAAGACGTTGTTGGAATCTCATGCACACAATGTGGACGCTGCCCTCCGTAAATTGGAATCGGACACTGCCGAGATGGATAGTACATAAGATTTGCGAATGTCGGGGGCGATGCTTCGTTTTTTTTTCTGACAATTTCCATACACATGTCGTCTCTTTCGCTGCACAGTCCGCTGATCAGTATCCCGCTGTTCTCTGCTCTCACGTTCCTCATCGTCGGAAGCCCCATCGTCTACAAGTTCACGGACGCCAAGATCGGTCGTCTGTTGAAGATTGATCTCGCCGACAGGAACGGGTGCCCGACCAACACGGGATTGATTGTCCATGCAATCGTGCTGGCCATTCTCCTGTACGTCTTCCTCCGTCTGTATAGCCCGGAAGCTGTCATGTACTAGGTCGTGACCCTGTACTAATAGAATAATAATACAATGATACCGTCGTTTGCAAATATACAGACTGTATATTTACAAATGATGTTTATGATGAACAGAACAAACAGGCCATTCTCACTTCTTGCTATTACTGGGGGCAGCAGTGGACTTCGGGATGCGACGGACTCGTGAGTTGAGGCTCTTCAGCTCGCTGATGGTTGCCTTCAGCTTCTGGTTCTCCTCAGCCAACTTGTCGTTCCTGCATTTGAGCGAGTCGAGGTGCTTCTGGATCTTGCCAATGGTGGTCTCCATACATGTCCAGCACAGAAGAATTTGCGGATTTAAACGCATGACGATTGATAAAATTGCTCCTCAAATTGATAAATTTGGAACTTTTTTAACCCTATATATATATAATGGGGAAGTTTGTTGTACCCACGACCATACCCACGACCATACCCAAGACCATACCCAAGACCATACCCAAGACCATCCACAAAGCCCTGCTCGCCTTGACTGTCCCGGCGTGTCGCGTGGTACCCCCACGCGTCTACAGTCCATGGGTCAAGTACAACTTGGAACGGGCGGGGTGCCTGTACACGAAGATCGGCCAATGGATGGGATCGCGAACCGATTTGTTTCCACTGGAGTTGACTGACTCGTTGCAGAGTTTACAGACCAGTGCGTATCCCATGACATCTGCGACAGTGACGGATGTGATCACATCCAGCGGTCTGGAGTTTGATCACTTCGACCCGATACCCATATCATCGGGAAGCATTGCACACGTACACAGGGCCGTCTACAAAGGTGCACAGGTTGCCGTCAAAGTCCAACGTCCTGGTCTCCTGAAGGATATTGAGGATGATGTCCGTTTGGTGACATGGGTCCTTAACCTGTTCTCGGGGGAGGGTGAGCGACGAATGGTCGACGACATGAAGAAGACACTCCATGAGCTGGTCCAGAGCGTCCGGAACGAAACGGATTTCGTGGAAGAAGCAGGACATATGGAACGGTACCGAGCATTCTTTTCAGGGACACTCTGTATTCCACAGGTGGTGCTCGGATCACCGACAGTTCTCATCATGGAATATGTTCCCTCAACACCGTACACGGGTGATGCATCGGTGTTGATGAAGCTGTTTTACGACCAGTTCTTCGAGTTTGGGTATTTGCACACGGATCTGCACGCCGGGAACATCGGGATGTCTTCGACGCAGGAATTGGTGCTGTACGATTTCGGCAGTGTGATACGTATCCCTGAAGATACGGTGATTGGTATGAAAGCATTGTTGGTGTCGTATATGAACAAGAATACGGCGTTGATGCTCGAGTATATGTTGGAATACGGAATTATGGAATCGCGACACCAACCCATTCCAGATGATGAGATGCAGATGCTCCAGAAGTTCATCGAGAATGTGCTTTCGTACATTGAGGTGACAGATATGGATCAGTTCGCGACCATGATGAAATCGACGCCGTTGACTGCACCAACGTGTACATTTACGGACCATATCTTTATCATCGTTCGGTCGTTTACGTTGATGGAAGGGATTTGTAAACGGATCGACCCTGACTTTGTGATCATTGAAGCTGCCATGCCTCTTGCACGTTCGTTCGTCAACGATCCCATGTTCCTCGCTCTCAAAATCGAAGACGATCTACGTCACGTTGACCATATCCACCGGAAGATCTTACAATCTTGACAACCGATCAGACTGACTCGACACGAAGGGAGGAGATTGTGTCGTTCATGCCCCACGCACCGAGGTTTGCGTGTTTGCCTGCATAGAGTGTCAGTGTTCTTCCTCGGAAATCGTTATGTTCATAGGCCAGAGCCTTGAGTCCAGAGGGGACGACGGCACTGCTATACGTATCATTTTCCTTGTTTAAGCCTGTTCCAAGGAATCCCTTGGATAGGCTACGTTGCAACGTTCCCACTGGAAAATCCCTGAACGGTCCTGTGAAGTTGGCATCCTTATAGAATCGGACATGGCCTGGTTCGAGGATGACTCCGCTGCTTGTCCACTTTGCTCCAGGGAGAAAAGGCTCAGAGCAGGAGGAGTCTGTCGACAGGATGGACAGGATCATGACAGCGAACACCATCACAGCAAGAAGAAGTACCAGATAAGTCGGCATATATGTATATATATATAGAATAATTTCAACAGTTTTTGGGGAGGTCCCATGTGATGTCGTTCTCATTACAGCGTCCCGTACATTTACAGGCAATGTACGTACTGGCACCCTCGAGGAGGTACTGTGTCGGAATATTCTTTGGATGAATGGACCCGACCGCTCGCACGAGACCTGTGGTCAGATCTTTTCCGTTGTTCCTGTTTCCAGATGCGACAAACCCTGTTTTATGGATATCCACGAGGAACGAGAACCCGTTCTTGTTTCTGTTACTGCAGTCGCCGTCGTTCCGGTCGCAAATATCGACGACGTACCCGTAGAACCCCTTTGCGATTTTCGGGCCCTTGATTTCGACCACTTTGTACATCCATTCGGGAGCCTCGTCTTGGTGGACGGCAACCGGGTAGACACGTTTACCTTCAAAGGTCATACCCCGTGTCCCCATCCGGTGCAAATTCACACCAGCAAACCCCTCTCCGTTATCGTCATTGGAATTCTGTCCAAAATAACTGATGTTTGTGGGAATCCATCCAGCTCCATTCCGTTGTTTTGTTTTTTTTCTGTAATTTCTGTACACGGGCTCTGGGCTACTGTTGCCAGCATACGGATCCAATGGAACTGCCCGTGCATCGTCTGCAAGCGGTCGCCTCTTCTTGCCTCCCCTCCTCTTCTTGCTTTTCCTTGCTTTCCCCATTTTTCGGTAACATTCGTGGCCAACTCGGGTCAGGAAGAGTGCCACCAACAAAGCCAACAGGAGAATGTTGCATTGAACACTGAGTCGCATACAGATACGCAGATTTTCTTCTGTCATGTCTATATGGACCCGACATCCTTGGTTGATGTTGCGAACCAGATGCGGTACTTGAAACACGACAAACTCCGTACAGTCAAACCGATGCCTTCCGTGCAAGTTGACGCAGTGGGTGTCTCTTCGTCACAGATCGGCGAGTTTGTGGACAATCCATTCCTGGCTCCGTTGCCTAAAGTTGTGTACGATGCACGTGGTCCATGTGAGATCTTCGGGGAACCTACGCGGATGCACCTCCGTAAATAAAAAATGTGTTTGTTTATCATGGAGCTTGCGATTCTCGGTGGACTGGCGCTGGTGGGATGGTCATTGAGCCCAGCAGGTATTTCCCGACGTGTTCAGCACACTCGTCCTGTGCGCATGACAAACGGATGTGAGACTGCGACGGATGTGATCTCCGAGTACCCATTCGATCCAGATACGCAACACCAGGAACTATTGGATACGGATACTCGTCAAATTCAGGAACACATTCGCGATACTCGTGGTGTCCTCCAGGAATATTCCCGTAGCGACAAAACTGCGTCTGTGGATACGCAGCGGAAGATGGAATTGTTTACAGGCAACGATCTTTCATGGAAGAAGAAGGATGACGTCCCTCGTCTTTTCCAGCCGACAGAGACTCGTGTGGCCGTTTCGAGCGGTGGTGGTGCCCTGTCTGCGACGTCCTACGATGCCTCTGTCCTCAAGGATCGAAGCGTGTTTGCTGGGACCATGAACAATGCTCTTCCGTTTGCCCAGGAACGAGTTGGTCCTGGACTAGGTGTTGATGCGAATGTTCCGAGCACAGACGGACTGCATTCACAGTTCCGTGTTCTTCCGATGAACACACTGAACGCCCATCGCACGAACCAGCTGCCTGGCCTGTCGTCCTCGGGTGCGAATCAGATTGCGTCTGGGAGTCGCCGGTTCGACTCGTTCTCGCAGACCCAGCCGTCTCTGGTGAACCACACCCCGAACCAGGGCCCTGGGCGATCGTCGTTCCAGGCCCAGGCGTTCTACCCGACGATCGTGGAGAAGCATACACGTTCGGAGCGCCTGGGTGCCTTCCCTCGCGCGGTGGGTGGTTGTGTGAAGACGTGTGGTGCCCCGTCACATCCCCGGTTGACGAGCATGCCGACCAAGCGCGACGTGACGTTACCGGTTGGATCTGGTGCATCGGCGACGCAGTACGAGATGTATGAGCACTCGGGGCGCACCCTCCGCGACCCCAAGGCCGGAAGTCTGTCGTACGAGGCGGGCCAGACCATGACGAATCCTGGGTCGTCGGTCGCGATGGGTGGCATTGCGTCGGAGATGACTGGTTCGACCCTTCGTGAGCTGGAGCAGATTCAGGGTGTGGGTGGTGTATCGTATTTGAGTGCTCCCCGTGTCCGGTCCCGTGTACGACAAGGCTCCCGTCGTGCTCAGGAAGGTCGTGCGAATCACGGCTCTGTCCAGGGGGGATTGACAAAGAACATATCTTCATTGGGAGACATTCACACTCGGAAATCCAAGGAGAATGCGTACGACCGTCTTCAGGCAGGTGGGGCTCCGTATGCCCAGCAACGTGAATCGTCTGGGTACCAGAAGTCCAAGAAGAAAGTCCGCAGCCAGAACCCGTATGGAGAATGGGATTCGCTGGGCCTTGGCCTTGTGGATTGAAGAAAAGGGCAGGTTGACAGGTATAAAGAGACGGGAATCCGGTATGGGGTATAGATGCCATCGATCCCCATGGAGAATACATCCAGGACATCCAGGACATCCATTGCGAAGTCCAACGACTCGAATTCTGATGTTAACAATTCCAGTACGGCCGAGAAAGCTGCGAAGGAGGCCGCGAAAGAGGCAGCTGCAGAATGGGAAAAGCGGACGACTTCATGGGCTTCCATGGTCCCATCAGACGGGATTGAGTTGCCCAAGGATTTTGATTTGAAGGACCCGAAATGGAAGGACCGTGTGAAAGTGGAGATGGGTCCGCCAATGACCGCCGAACAATTCAAGGCATGGCACGAGAGGAGACGTCATCAGATGCGTCAATCTTGATTTTTTTTCTCTAACGTGTAGAATAACATGTCATTCTTGTCATTCGACAGCGAGACTTTGAAGACGTATGGACTCTATGCCCTGATCCTTGCTGCAGTTGGTCTGGTCATTTTCTTCATCGTGAAGAGCATGCGTGACCGGTACGAGGACGGAACTTCCGAGGAGTTCCTGGGTCTCTTCGGCAACAAGAACGAGGACTATAGCGACGATGACTCCGACTCCGACGACGACTCCACGGACGAGGAGGGATTTACGGACGATGACTCTGACGAGGATGACTCTGACGAGGATGACTCCGACGAGGATGACTCCGACGACTCTGACGATGAGGGATTTACGGACGATGACTCCGACGACTCCGACGACTCCGACGATGATGACGACGACAACGACGATGATGAGTCGTACGAATAAGGGTGGCGTGTGTAGGACTTGACGACTTCGAACGGAAAGAAACAGCTTAACATCTTAAAACTAACTAAAAGAACATCTTTTCAATGGGTGCGCATTGTTCGCATTGAAAAGGCGTGGTTGGGATATACATGGGTGGATATACATGGGTATAGGGTGGTGGATATTTACTTGCTTGGCTTCGACGGTGCGGGTCCCCAGTGGATGGTGCCCTTTTTTTTGCTCTGGTCGGTGCACCGGATTGTGGTCGCTGGGTCGACGAGGTTGGTGGCCATTGATTGAACGAATTGAATATATGGTTGAGAGGGAATTCGGTTATTCATGTATAGTATATATACGTATATATACAATCAGATTAGATTTCAAACGGAACGCTCGGGAACCTCTTCGGGGATGGTCACTTCCTTCGCCACAGTCTTGCGTGCGGTTGTCGTCTTCTTCTTCGGGGCTTTGGGTGCCGGGGTGTCTGCGACTGTGGGTGCCGGGGTGGCTGCTCGGCTCGGTGGGGGGGTATCCGGGACGGGTGCCGGGACGGGTGCTGGGACAGGTGACTGGACAGGTGCTGGGACAGCCTCGGCTGGCTTTGTGGATGACGGGATGTTCCGGTTGGACTTGAATGCTACGAAGTTGACCATATGAAAATATATAGAAATTATTTACAGCGAGTTCCCTTCTTCAGTTGGGAGAAGAGGTAATTACGGAAGGCGAGTGTATTCGGGGTTCCGTTTCCTGTGACTGGCATGGTGACAAATTGTCGATCGCTCGCCCGTTTCTTGTACACATCCGTCAATTCTCTGATGGTATGATGATCGAAATGTGAATTGATCTTCCGTGTAATGCATGGGGTCTGGGGACACGCTTCAGGCTTCTCGGATCCGAATTCGTTGGTGAGGACATTCATGAACGGGTTATCGTGTGTGGGTTGTGTGCACGATCCCCTGGACCTGTGTGAGGCTTCCTTGGACCGTGAGCTGTGCCATGTGCTGTACCGGCGCTTGTAGGAGGCGTTGTGTGTACTCACCGTGAACAGGAGGGACACGGCAATAATACATACGCACCCGAAGAGAAGCGGTGTTGCTGTATCTTGATACAGTGAAGTCGCGATGGCAGCGTACACAATGAATCGAACGGTCGCGTTGAGCAGTTCTTGTGGTTCCATCCCACGTGCAGGGAAGAACTCGAGTGGACGTCTGACAAGTACGGATACATCAGCGTACCAGGGACGGTCGAATGGAGAGCAATCATCTGTCATGCTATTACTAAGCAGCAGCGAATTTTATTTCAAAATCACTTATCTTGGGGTGGTGCACCCATCAGTTGCTGGAGCAGACCGCCCATATCGCCCGACTCGTCGCCGAGGGCCCCCCCGAGTGCGCCGAGCCCCCCGCCGTTGAGGAGCATTGACATGAGGGAGGACACATCGAGGTCGCCGTCCTGTACCTGCTTGGCGTACTTGGAGGCCATGGTTTCGATGCCGGACAACATGCTCTCTGGGATGACAGATGCGGTCGTGCCGATGAGGAACAGCATTTGGAGGTACTGCCAAACGCAATCCTTGGTGTTGTCTGTCGCCTGTTCCCAGATGGGCCGCAAGGAGATGCCGCCGGGCAACTCGAGCGCATCAAACATGCTCTCATCTTTGGCAGTGATGGCATCGGCGTGTGGCGAGACTTCCTTCATGAACATGTTCATTGCCATTTTACTGTTTGGACCGGAAATCACCGTATCAAACGTAGCAAGAAACAGTTCGATCTTCTTGGTAGCGGGCTCGTCGGGGAACACATCAACCAGCTCGGCGAGGAAACTCTTCAACATATGGTTGAAACTCTGGACGGTCGTCATGTCTTCTGCTGGAAAAAAACAAACCAGAACATCCGCAACGGACTGGAACCCGTCGAGGAAGCGACAGTTGATGGGGTCGTCGTTTCCTTGACGAATATAAAAGAAAAAGCTGGAGTATAGATGCCCTGTTGCATAGGTGGCTCGTTTACAGTGGCACACGCATCGCTCCTGGAACAGGCACTCCGAGCTCACGGAATCCATTGCATTTCCGATCACCCGTCATTAGACGACCCATTCGCTCTATTATTGCACCGTATTCAGCATCCCGATGCCCTTGTATTAACATGTCGCACAGATACAGAATCGCACCCTGAGATCCAACGTCTGGTGACAGACCTCGCACAGATCCTCTTGCCCGAGCCCATCGAGATGGTTACGTACATCGACATGGACCAACACGAGCTCTTCTACCATTTGTTACAGACTGGGTTTACCGGTACATTTTCGGAAATGATGATCATGATGAGGAACCCGTTGTATGCACGGTCATCCGAGGGAACGATGCAGCAGCAGATTGTCCCTGGGTCGTTCTCGCACCTCACACCCGTTCATCTCCAGCGGATTGTCCAAGCCATTGTGAAGCAAGTCCCGTACATATCAACAACTGTGTAAACCATCATGTATAAAGCAAGATAGCCAACGGTATGGCATCAACTCTCTCTCTCTCAGTCAGACATGCACATCAGTCAACTTCCGAAGGCGAGCGAGTACCACTGGACATCTCCACAGGGACGCGGAAAGACCAAAACAGCATCTGCGACGTATTTGGGGAAACGTATCACATTCCAAGTCCCGCCATGTCGTTGTCGTCTATTCTCGGACAACGGGTCACACACGCTGTACTTGTCACTGGAACAGGAGATCCATGTCGCATTTCAACGGATCATTGAAGCGTATGAAGCGTATATGCCAGAGGTGTTGGGCTGTGACATTGAGTACGACATCCTCCCTTCCATACGTGTATCTGAAGGGGGGTATAGTGGACGATCATTTACGAGTTTTCGTCTTCCAGTATGGGAAACGCAATGGTTCAATGAATCGGGCGGATACCTCCGTGATGCTCCGTCACCCTCCGAGATTGGCGCGTGTTCGTGTATGCTCGAGTTTCAGGGCATCTGGATGTCGTCCAGTTCGCCCCCGAAGACAGGCCTGAAGTTCCGGTGTATCCAGGTGAAAATCGAGCCGTCGAGCAAGCCGACCCAGCCAACGCAGGGAAGTCATGGGGCACAGGGAGGGAGGCCGGTCCGCGAACGTCAAAGTCAGGGAATCCAATACGCGTTTCTGGACGACTGACTCGAACAGACCGACAAGTTGTTTTCTTGTGCAGGCGGTTGATTCAATCCCAAAAGTTACGTTTGCGTTTTTTGATGCCTTTGATAATATAGAGCATGTGTTTTTTGTCCCGTTCTCGTTCCATCAATCTATTTACGTCTGTCATCGGTGTTGTCGCTTTCACATGACTGAGTTCTGCATGGTGTAAAATTGTATTGACAATTTCATCAGGAAGTCTTTGTGTTGCCCCGGTTGTTTTATTCTTTATCCGTAACTGATCCAATGCAAATCTGGCAGCTGTTCGTCTTTCGTTTCTCCCGTGTCCTTTTCGAACCACTTCAAGCATCTTAAACATGTACACTTTTCCACGTCGCGACTCCTGTTCGATCAGCTCCTGGATCTTTTCATACGAAAATCCCGGCCGGGTTGTCCCAATCTGAGATACGTACGCTTCGACGATGGGGACAAGGTAATCCAACAACCTTCGTCTCCACTCCTGGTCATAAATGTGCTTAAAAATTTTGTTGATGATGTTTCTGAGTGCGGACAGAATCAATTCACCGGTGGGAACGTACCGGGCGATTATGAAAAGTATTCCAACAGGGTTTCCTTTGTACATTCTGTGTACCCTTTTCCAGTCGAGATTATTTGGATCTACTGCTCGCCAGGTCAGCCATTCAATCACTCTCGTATGGTTGATGACTCCTCTTTGTCCTGATGAATAGGGTCCTATAGGGGGGTAATCTCTATACAGCTCAATAGAAAAGACAATGAACGTGCTGAGAGCACCCAATATCATGAATACGTTGTACCAAAATGTAATAGTATCGCGTGGTCCCCTGAGAATATCTGAAATGGTCCGTGGAGGGAATTCAGCCGGTAATGAAAATTGATTGGCGGTCATCGAACGTTTCAGTGACTCCAATTGCTCAAGTGTCAAGTGCAATTGTATGTACGCCTTCACATTGTCTTTGACTAGAATGTCAATCAAATCCTGAACGGTTACATGCATTTGTAATATGTCCGTGCATTTTTTTTGGGACTCCTTGTTGTTTGGAGACTACTCCATGGACAGAATGGACAGAATGGACAGAATGGACAGGATGAAAGCTGTCAGGATCTCCTCACCCATGCATAGGAGCTGAGGTGGTTGTCCATTTTCACTGATGTCCAGAGCGCCCCATCATGTCCAGGAACAGTTTGTCCCGGATATCGATGGGCGTGAACTCCAACCGGGCCTATCCGTCCAAATTTCATATCGATACCAACAGGAGCAGGGCGAAGAGGTTCCCGTTCCTTTTTTGCAAAGACATAGGTAAGGTTACCACCACCTGACACAACGTGTGCATTTGGGTACAATTTCATTTCATTGAAATTCAGGCGATCACCATGCTTTGTGGCCAAGTAGTAATAGTCCTGTTGCCGATGTGGTGACGTGTTCCCTGGCCACGATATGGAGGTGTCGAGCGCCATACCATCAATATATTCGTTCATCACCACCCCATGAATATGCATCTTGATGAGTTGATTGTCGCTTCGCTTGAAGTCGTGTGTGGGCACAGCCATGTACACCGTACTCCCGGTGAGATCTTTGGCCATTTCGAGGGTCAGGACATGCAAATGTGGCCCGAAAAGGTACGTGCGATACACGAACTCTTCCTTGATCCCGGGGATGTACTGTCCCATGACTTGTTCTTTCTTCATCGGCCCGTAGTGGTACCCTGGACGACTGTCCATGATTCCCATCGCATGCAACTGATCGTCGTGTGTGACTGGATTCCTCGGAAATTGCGCGATGATCTCGTGATACGTCAGCGGCACCCACTTTGATATCCTCATTACATTCCATGAGATTTTATCGGCTGGTTGAAACTTTTGTAAACGTGGTCAATTCCCAGCCCGGATCCCTGGTAAAAATCAGATTTTCACCCACAAGCAAAAACAACATGGTAAATTCCGTTCCATTTACTCTTCCTCCACGTGTGAGGTAAAAAAGAATCATTTTCGATTCAATCTACGCAGTGGTATATCGTGGCATATGGAAAAGAACTCTTTTTGTAAGTATAAAGCCCATGGACATGACAATGGACACGACAATGGACACGACAATGGACACTATGGACGCGACAATGATGGAGGCAGCCATGAACCAGGTGGGGTATGATGTACCGTCTGCAGATGTAGACAATTGGGGCCCTGTCGTGTGGCACGAGATGCATGCGTATGCGTTGTCACCGCCTCCTCTGCACCGAGATATCGTTACATTTTACACAGTCACCGTACGGAAGAAGATTCGGTGTGTATCGTGTTTGGAAAAGTATATCCGTTTGATCCGTGTGCATCCCATTCCGTCCAATCCAGACCATTTGTTCGGCTGGACAGTCACCATCCATAACATTGTCAACCTGATGCTCCGGAAACCTGTCATGGAAATCGACGAGGCTCGAAGGTTGACATTGCAACGGATAAATCAACCGTCATAGGGCAACTGGTGACGGTGGAATGATTTGTGGCGATGCGGGTTCTGGTGTGGTGTGCAAAACGTGTCTGCAAAACGGACAGGACCCTACCGACCTGCATCGTTCGTAACACAGTGCATCCACTCGATTTCCACAACAGGAGAAACATGCAGCTTGTTGGTCTGTAAACGTCTCACAACATAAGACACATGTTTTGGAAGAGACGACTTCGTTGGATGGGTTCCTATGTAGCTCGCAGAACAGGCACCTGGTATGTTTTGGGTCCAGGTCCTTGATGAAATACTTGCTGCATTGACAGATGCGCCAGTGCCACATGCTCCGTATGAGATCGACTGCCTGTTGTAACGACTCGTTTGGGGTCCACACATTGGTCAGAACAAACTCATCGATGACGTAAATTTCTTCATCATCTTCGGTGAGTTGGCTGAACATCGAGCACGGGCTCACATTGTTCTTCAAGGCTCTCTGGACATGCTCGTGTCCGTCTGGGACATGGACACATATATCAAACGCCAGATCCGTCTCATCTTCATCGGGCTCGTTATACCGCACCAAGATGCATATCCCACCCGGGTTTGTGAAGGCAAGGACATCTTTTGTCTGACAAAGACGTAAAATCATGCGCTGGAACGCCGTCACTTCGATCTGGGCGTTTGACATGTCTGGCCACTCGCAACGTTTTGCGAGGACGACTTCACCCCTACTGGACAAGGTTCCTTCGTGAAATTTTAATCAGTTGTTCCACTTTGGCCTGCACTCTGGTGATGTCGGCTCGGCTGAGTCTCCTCATCTGCCTGTCATCTGGCTGGAACGTACGCACCACTGCTGGTTCGTGGTCGACCATGAGCTTACACACGCTACCCCCTCGGACGTTGATGTACCCGAATCTGTCTGCGTACAGACAGTATAAATACGACTCCGTATCTGCTGGTCCACCGATGACGATTTCGACGATACGTTCGGGTGGACCATACTCACGCACCCATGCAGCCGAACTTGATGAGCATGTAAAATGGTCGGTGAGACGGACATATATATTATCCGTCGACCCGACATATATCTTGCCATGCTGGAGGAGGAGGACATACGTGAAGAACCTTGTTGGCGGTTGTTGACGTGATTTCCAATACTGGGTGTACATGGACCGGATGGAGATGGTGTTGGTGGCAGATGCGAGGAGCAACTCGTCATCAATGAGGTCTGTGCCCATGTCCATGATGCCGACGAACGTGTGGATGACGGCGCATTCCAGCGATTCCTTTATGACTGTGAATTCACGGTCTTAAAGAAATTGTAGATGTTTGGGTATAAGGTATACATGTGCGATGCAGGGAACTGGTGTTGGCACTGTTGTCACCCCATCGATGGCGAACGCATTCCGTTACCCATTCAGTATGATGAACGGTTGGACCAATTCAAGACGATGGGTCAATTTTGCTCCTTTGAATGTGCCAAGGGGTACAACCGGGATACGAGACATTACCGGAGTGGCGAACGTGGCATGTTGCTTGCCCGTCTAAAACAGCGAACGACTGGGTCCTATTCGAGGACCATTCCTGCGCCGCCTCGACAGGTGTTACGTGTATTCGGGGGGACACTTTCCCTGGCCGATTTCCGACGCCGGTCTGCTGAGAAGAAGTTGGTGTCCGTGCTGCCCAAGAATCTCGTGCCCATCGAACACATCATTTCGACGCACGAGGTGACGGACCAGAAGACAGTCTCCACGAAACGGATCGACTTCAAGGGGATATTGGCAAAATCCACGAGCCAGAACGAGATGTTACGTCTTCGTCGCCCAGTGACATCCCCGGGCATGAAGGAGGCACAACACAGCAGCTTGGAACAGTTTGTGCGTAAATGTAACTAAATCTCACACTAAAAATCACACTCAAACCGTGTAGATTCGCCTCCACGGGTAAACGGTTCGACTTGTGTCAGAAGGTTCCCCTTCGATTGTCCCTGGACCCAGATGCTTGGATCGTAGGAGGAGGTTTCTGTGCCTCGGCGGATATGAGATTTCCCGCCTCGAAGGTTTGTGCCGATGTTGGTATGATACCTGTTTCCGTTATGTTGCTGGCTGGCTACGGGTCCGACGAGTTGTGTGGAGACGCACTGCTTGCCCTTGCAATGGGTGATACCGCCACCGATTCGGAGCTTTGGTGTGGAAATATTCTTATGACCGTCCTGGAACGTACACGTATACGGCAATTCGGACGGACACGAAGATTGGACATTGTGTCGTTGCAAATACTTGAACGTTTCCTGCGACATGCGGAGCCTATCCAGATCGTAATTGGTATCCCTGAGCGATGCGCTTTTACCAATGAATGAACTCATACGGACTACTGAGAAAAAGAATCCAGAACTCATCCTCACGGGAGAACGGAACTACATTGCTGATGTTTGACACAATGCATTACATTTTTGCCCAGTTTGTGTCCACAGTAGGTGGTGGCTTTGTGTGTGAAGTCTTGGTACCTGTAGACACCGAGCTTTTCCGAAAGTTCGAGCAGGAATTGGAAGTTTTTCCAGAATGTCTTTGTGTGTCCGTACGTATCTGTCGCCACATGTGCTGCTTCATGGAGGAGCACGTACATTGCAACCTGTGGATCTTCGATACGTCCGTTTTCCTGTCGAATGCAGATATGGATGCTTCGTTTATTGAGGGAGTACGCGATATCATCACCATGTCCCACTTCGGCGAGCGTTCCTGACCACCGCTTGTGGCGGTTATCGATCCTGGGATCGTCCGGGTACACACCCCGTGCTTCGTCGATGAACCGTTGGAGTCGTTGTGTGAGTGTGTGTAACATACGAGCCGCCTTCTTTGCCTCTCGTTTATTCTTCGTAGGTTGGACTTTATACGGAGTACCACCTACATGGACCGTGTTGAATGTTGACGACCTCACCACCCACCATAGCATCCATATCGCAACAATGATAACAAAACCGAATGCGATCATGTCTGTATATTGTCATGCAGTGAATATTTTATGGGATGTGGCATGGTCGGAGTATTGTAACGGGATCTTGCAATAGAAATCTTTTCTATTATAAGAAGTAATGTCTAATGGCTACTACAACAACATGAACAACATCGGTTCTCAGACGAGTGCCCCATACACCTCCATGGCACCGCCCACTTCCATGTATGCTCAGTGCTCGTCGATCCCCAAGATGGTCGCGTTCAGCGCGTGTTTCCTCTTGGTTGCCGTCGCGGTTTACCTGATTGTGGTGATGATGCAGAAGTCCAAGTTGAGCAGTAAGCTGGACACGTGTTTGGCAAAGGGTGGAAAGATGGACGCCGAGGATGCGTTGGAGATGCCTTCCAAGCCCGTGGCGATTGGTGCTGCGACTGCTCCCCCTGCCAAGTTCATCATGCTGGGTTCCGAGAACAAGACAAAGGGCTCCAAGAAGAAGAACGAGAAGAAGAACAAGAAGAAGAGCAAAAAGAAGAACGAGAAGAAGAGCAACAAGAAGAGCAAGAAGAGCAAGAAGAGCAAGGGAAAGAAGCGGGAAGAATTCCTGTGGTTTTAAACATTCGTGGAACCAATGACTCGTCCGTATTGAACATATGCCATGGCATGTAACAGTGCATCTGCCAGGTCATCCTTCTTTTTCGAGGTGTGAAAGACTGTGGCGAGTGTTTGCCCTGTTGCCCCGAGGAATCCCTCTACTGTACGGACAGCCAATTGTTTCCTATACCGGTATGTCCACTCTCGGTCCGTCGAATCTTGTGGAAACGATGTCATGGTGGACGCGTATAACAGTTTATTTTTGGAATCCTGGAAGTGGACGGTATAGCCTTTCATGGTGAAGTAACACTCGAGGTAGTGCATGAGACGGACCATGGTGGGGTTTTTGATAGGTTGGTGTTCAATAATGATTGTTGACGGTGATAGAGCGAGGAGCGACGGTGTATTCGTCTCAAGAGCACGAATCACTTCAGGTGCACGTGTTCCGGGAAGTGTCCAGACTTCCCAGAACGCGATGGTTTGCGTCGTGGGGTTCCATGCGCACACACCGCAGTTTTTTACGCCGATATCGATGCCAACGATCATGCGTCGGCTGTAAACCAGGGGCTTTAAAGGGGGGTTGTCGGCCATGACTCGGCCACCAATCGACTCGGTACCACTCGCGATGGCCGATTTCCTGGTGTCTCTTCTGGGGCAGGTGGCACGGTACGGAGTCCAAGCTGATGATGCCGTGGTACGTTTGGTGCATCGTGTGATTGACGAATTTTCCATCAGTATGTCTCGTCAGACGGGAATCTCCATGGACTTCATGCAGACATTCAAGTCCGAGGTTGTCAAGCGTGTCATGACGGGCAGATGCACATCACCGCATCCATGTCAAGGCCGAACCAAGAATGGAATCCCGTGCAAACGGAAGACATATACAGAATTCTGTGCAGATCACCAGGATCAATCTACCTCAAGGGTACGGCATCTCCAAGGAACACAACCCAAGAAATGTACGGGTATTATCCGTCCCATGCGTTTCGAATTTTAGGGTTTGGTATGAGTATTCCACCGTTTGTGTAACCGGTACAATGTGATCAGCCAGAGTCCGAATGTGGTGCCGAAGACAATTGTCCTCAAGGATGCGTCTGAAATCACATAGACGGGTGCGACAATTGAATGGATGAAGGATTGGTCATCATGCTGAAGGCCACGTAATTTCTTTTCGAGGACGGTCAACGCGCATTGATCATTACTCATGGCCCAATGTAACATGAGGAACGGAGCTGTGATGGCGTGTAAAGCCAAGGACTCGTCATGATCCGAGAAGGGAGCCCAGATCATCCAGACAATCAAGGCGATGTGAATGACGCGTACCAGAAGTGCGGCCAAAACAGATGCAGCCTGGGTCTGGCTCATGGACATATACTCAAGGGCCAGAGATTTTCCCTTGCCTGTGCCCGTTTTTTTTCTCCATAACATGTATCAATGGTTAGAACCGCATATATTGCCCCGAACGGGACCGTAGCTTACTGGAACGCTGAGAAGAAGAGGGGGTTCAAGTCGGCTACGTCCGGCTCGAAGGCCTGCAAGAATAATGCCCCCCGGGATGCCAGTGGCAAGTGCCCGTGCAAGAGTGGTAGCCGTAACCCTTCGACTGGAAGGTGTATCCCAGCCCCCCGTCCCCCCTGCAGGAACAACTTGCCGCGTCAGGCCGATGGAAAGTGCCCGCCCATGACGGCAGCCAACCGTGCTGCGTCTGCTGCCAAGGCCCGTGCCACGAGGAGTGCGTCCACGAAGCCGTGCAAGGATGGTCAGGTGCGTGTGGCCGGAAGGTGCCCGCCCAAGCCCTGCAGGAACAACCTCGCCCGTGTGGCTGGAAGGTGCCCGCCCATCTCTCAGGGGGAGCGCATGACAATCCTGGATCATGCCCGTGTTACCAAGGCGGCGAAGAGGCAGGCGCTTATTACCAGCGGTATTCACCCCACCCAGGTCGCCCCGTGCAGGCCGTCGTACGGTGGAAAGCCGAGGGTGAGGATGGCTTCCGGAAGGGAAGATCCTAAGAGCGGCCTGATGACGTATGCGTGCAAGGTCCTCAAGGGATCCAAGCGTGGCAACATTGGAGCGACTCATTGGCCGAGGCCGAACACGGCCTTCTTTCCGTCCCCGTCCACCTCGACGGTGACTGCGAATTTTGCCATGGCTGGTACGTCTGGTGACAGGCATGGTGTCTGGAAGACGAGGAAGGGAGAAATCAAGCACAAGGTTGTTTCTAACGCACAGGCTGCTCATTGGGGATGGACCCGTTATTATGATTAAGGCATATATATGAGACAGGTGAGACAGTGGAGACAGTGAGACAGTTAATTGACAAATAGGATGTATGTTGATAATCGTATCATCATGTTTCGAGTGGAATAAAAACATGCACTGGAAACATGAATCAAGGATCGGATCGGATTGCCTATTTATCCGGTCGTCAGTACCAAACAGGTCAATTGGCGCATTTACGTCTCATAGATGGGAATAACGTGAGTGTGGGCGTGTCTGCTGGTGAACATGTCCAAGGGGGTGTGGAGAATGTCTTTGTCGGGATGGTCGCTGGAGCCAATGCCGTGTCAAATACATCTGTATTCGTGGGCTCAAGGACTGGTTCGGACGCGTCTCAGATCACGTCCAGTGTGTTCCAGGGGTACAGAGCCGGTGAGCGTGCCGAGTACATCACCAATTCGGTATACATAGGCCCGTATACTGGTCAACAGGCCATCCGATCATCCGATACGGTCCTAGTGGGATACCAGGCAGGTGCCAACTTGACATCCGGATCTCGCAACGTGATCCTGGGCTCATACGCTGGCTTTTCGCAGTATAACGGGTTTGATAACGTGATCATTGGACACCGTGCGGGCTACTTCAATAAATTGGGATCGAATAACGTGTTTTTGGGGACCCAGAGTGGATGGGCAGCGACGGATGCGATGGAGAATGTGTGTTTGGGTGTGGCAAGTGGAGAAAATCTTGTCTCCGGTCGCAAGAATGTATTGAGTGGGTTCCGTGCAGGAGCGAATATCCGGAACGCGTCGAATTGTATCGCGATGGGAACTCGTGCCATGGAATATTTTTACAACGGTGATACGAACACATGTTTGGGAACAGAGGTTGCCCGTCGGTTTACAGGAAACAATAATACCATTGTGGGTGGATACAGTACGGCCAACGCATTCGGGAACTTCAATACGATCATTGGTAGTCGGTCCATGAATCGACAGACCTTGGAACAGGTGAATTTGAGCAATTGTGTGGTGCTTGGGGAGAACATCCAGTTCGATATTCCGGTTCGTCCCGTACTTGCCAACATCGGCGACTTTGAATTGGTTCCTGATGCGTACTTGAATGCTCCGGATGATGCGTTGGTTGTATTCCAGGATCCAGATTCGTCATACGAGAACACGTCTGCATCAATCATATTAAACATTGTGCCCGTGGGTGATCCCATGGTGGTGAAGGAACGGTACTTTTCGTTCGGGACACCAGATACACCGTGTCTTCTGGATACGAGCGAGGATGGTGTCTACAGAATCCGTTGGGGCAGTGCTGTGTCCGATACAAACGATCTGTTGGATACCGTGCCCGTGGACATCAGTTTGGAGCGTGTTGATGCGACGATGACGGTCCGTGCCTTGGTGTACGGCGAGCTCGAGTCCGAATGGGATGTGGATGCATCGGATCAGGTTTCCGTGTGCATTGAGCAGACATTCGACCCACCGAGTATTCGGGTGACGATCGACGATGACACGACGGAGGTTTCTGGCTGGTTACCCGGCACATCTCTCACATTGGAGCCGTTCGGACAGAGTGCAGCTGGTGCGTATACTGTATACACGCTGGATGATACGTCGTTCATTGTTCCAGGCCAGGAGATCCAGATCATCGAGAGTGCCATTTCCGCACTGAACCGGGTGTTCCGTGTGATAGATGTGGGAACAGACTCGATTACGTTTGCGACGCCTGCGGACATCACCCTGAATGACATCGGATCGGGTGCGCAGCTGCTCGCGAGTCGTGTGGTATCTGTGGCGGATGTGGAAGGTACCGTGGAAGACGAGGGGGTTGTGTGTACTGTGCCGTCGTTTGCCTCGTTTTTGGTTGGGACGTTGACTGATCCGCAGGTATATATATCATACATTGATGGGGATGGGGGTACAGTATACGATATCGACATTGTGGATGCAGCACGTGGAGAGTTCACAGTGTTGGGTGCGACAGAGCCATTGTTGGGTACGGTATCATTGGGAACGTTGGAGCCGTTGTTGATCGGGCTGGACATCTCGACGTCCGGTCCATCGAAATCTGTGGGCTCGTTCGGGATCGTGTACAATCAGCGTGCGGATACAGGTTTACAGACCAAGGACTTCGAAGGTCCGTATCCATTTGACGGGCACGTGCATGTTGGTGCTGGTACACAGGCAGATATGGATGTTAATATACGGAGCAATGTAATTACCTTTAGTTCGGAGGGGTACAGTGCGGCAGAGTATACGGTTGGATCATTGAATTCAAGCATCAGCATTGGAGGCACGTTCCAGCTCGATTACGACAATGTGAATTTTGGTGTCAAGTGGTTGGATACGTATGCTGTGACATGTGTGACGGATGGGACATGGTTTGAGTGTCTGGTATCGTATGAGTTGGGTTCCCAGAGCGACCTGGCGAACGTGTCGACGGATGGTGTTCGTATGCACGGTGATATGACGGTGTACACATTGACTCGTGAGACCTTGGATGATGTGTACGAATTGGTGGAAACAGACTACCCATTACGCATTGGGGAAGGCGGTGTTTCGGATGAGGTTGCTGATACCGTCGAGATACGGGTGGATCACGATATGAAGAAAAAGACCTTACGTGTGGAAGTGTTGGTGTACACTGGCCTCAAGATTTTGGCACTGTTTATGGATTTTACAGAAGTTGGTCCGCCCAATCGTGGCTCGCGGTCATTACGGTACTTTGCTGACGGGCAGTTGTTGTTGACTGCTGCACGCTACAACAATGCATTTTATGCGGACTACCCGACGTTTTCTGATTGTATTTTCATTGGGTCAAATTTCACGGTTGGTGGGAATGCGGCATTGGAAGAACGGTCGAATGTGTGTATTGCTGCCATTGGAACGCAGCGATTATTCCGTGGTCGGTCGCAGCTGTTCGAGATTTTCAGCGATGTGGTCCGCGTGCCGACTTTGGTTGCCGGGAACGTGCCCAGTGAGGCTTTGGATGTGGGGGGTGGAGGAGCGTTTGCTGCTGCGGTGTATAAACCTCTGGATGGGTCTGAGGAGACATTATACATTGAGGGTCTGTCGAGTACGGGATCGATGCGTGTGCGTACAGATCTGGATGTTGGTGGCGATGTGCAGTGCGATGGGACGGCGACTGTGACTGGTGACGGGGAGGTTGGTGGTGATATGACGGTGACTGGTGCTGTTGTGGCGGGTACGTTGGAAGTTCTCGAGACGACCGAGTTTGGTGGGGATGTGACTGTCAACGGGTCAATGCATACGTCCGATGTCACTGTTGACGGGATCCTGGATGTGACGGGAGCTGTGCTGTTCGAGTCTGATCTCCGTGTGGACGGGGAGGTTGGGTGTGGAACATTGGATGTGGACGCCAACGCGATGGTGGGTGGTCATTGTGAGATCACGGAGTCGCTCGTGGTATTGAGTGTGGCGGAGGTTGACAGTTTGGAGGTTGTGAACGGTGTGGTTGTGGGTGGACGGGTCGACGTCGACGGCGTGATTTCCTCGGATACGGATGTGTACATTCAGGATGAATCTGTCACTGAGATGCTGGGGGTACTCAGGACGGGTATTGACGACTTGAACACAGATTTGGGTGAAGTTGCCGATAATGTCTCCACGCTGCAGGACGATGTGCATGATTTGGAGGACAACTTGAATGCCCTCGACGAGCAACTGTATGCGGATGAGGAGGGCGACATTCCCATATTACAGGAAGATGTGACGACACTTCAGACGGATGTTTCTGCGCTGCAGGGAGACGTGCGTGGCCTGGAGGAGGATTTCGAGCTGTTTGGGAAGCAGTTATATGACGATGAGGAAGGCGACATTCCGCGTTTGTTTGACGATGTAGACGGTAAATACAGTGCTGATGGTGGTCGTATCAATGGAAGCGTAACGGTTGGTGGAACTTTATCCGTTGAAAATGTGAATCAGTCTATTGGAACACAGGTGGCAGTATGGGACGGAAACGAGCTGCGGAAGAATGTTGGTGGATTCGTGACGGCCAATGAGTTGTTCAACCAATTTCAGGATTTCATTGATAATTACTACATCCCGTTAGAACGGCGTGTCGCGCAATTGGAGCTGGGCTGAGAATAATTGTGTCATCTTTCTGTATGGTACAGAAAGATACGGAACTGTGCTTTGAAGTGGCATTATCGGTTCCTGGGGGGCATGTATACATATTTCAAGGGGGTGCATTGGGCGACTCCGTTCGGACCGACCGAGCGGGACATCATGTGGCCACTGATTCTGTTGAAAGCAACGAATGGTTACATCGCAAGTTTGCTGTGTGTGATTGGAGCGGATGGTATATGTATAACGACGACCCTCCGAATAACAGAAAGTTTCAGTACGTATCGGACGGGCACTGTAAAGGCATTGTATTGTGGAACGAGACTCGTGTTGGTTGGTTGGTACACACGGTGAGTGGATGGCCGACAGAAATGCCGATTGAACAGTTGCCAGATGATGCGTCCACAGAGGGCCATTCGTTTGCCTTTTGGACAGGTCCGAGATCAATCCTGCCAAAGGTTGAGCAGCAGATTGATTTGATGGGTGGCCGGGTCTACGCCGGAAAACGCAGCGAGATTACCCGTCGATTACATATTGGCACCTTACAGCGAGTGAAATTGGATGACCAGACGGATCATGTGGCAAAGAACAAATTGTGGGGTCGGGACGTGTACCAGAGCCTGGGCAAATGTAGTGTCCAGAGTCGTGCGAGTTTGGACGATACCAGTTTAGTGCAGAACGTGACCCGGATAGCCTTGCCTGGCTGGGATGCATCGGTTGATTTCGGACGATGGGCTGTGGGCGATACATGGGTGGCGGTGGGCGATATCCGTCGGGGTCATTCGGATTTCGAGGTTGGTGGTGGGGCGTTGATTCGGTACGACGTATCCCTTGCTCGCCAGCTTCGTGGTATAATTATATCATGATCTATATATGGATGCCCGCGAGTTTGCGAAGCTTTTGCGGGGATACGAGGAACTCTCACCTCAAGAGCTTCTCGATGATGACTTTGAGAAGGGTGGGTACTTGCGGTATGCGATAGAGACGGTCTCATCTCGCGGTCGAGTCGTACACACAGACTATAAACGGGGCGGTCTCCTAACGACCATTGAGCCGACAGGTCGATATGTCCGCCTGATGAATCCGTATTCGAGTACGACGAACGGACGTCCCTATGTCTGGGCCATTAAACTGATCCGACCGGATAACGAGCGTATCCGGCTGTGGTACAAGCCTCGTTGCAAGGCCGAGGAGGTGGTTCTGTTCAGGGAGCTCCTGAAACAGTTGGAGGAGGGAAAGATCAGCATCATTCAGCGGCGATGATTTTGCGTGAAATAAATTCTGCGAGACGGTATGCCAGGCGCCCTCTTACAACTCAGCGCGTACGGAAGTGCTTCGACGTATCTCCATGCCGAGCCAGAGGTCACGTTTTGGAAACAGGTATGGCGTCGATCGACTGCATTTGCGCTGGAAAGCATCGAAATGCCATTCAACGGTGGCCAGCCTGATTTCGGGGCCCGTGTGACTGCGCCCATTACAAAGGGAGCGGATATGGCGTACACTGCCTGGTTACAGATCACGTTACCCGATTTGGCCGATTACTCCACGACCACGATTACGGCGTCGTCATCCCAGCCCAAGATCACTCGTGCATACTTTGATGGCGACCGTATCCACATTCGTCTGGTCAAACCCACGGCGAGTCCTCCGTCCGGAACGTGGGGATGGTTCAAGGTCAAGATTGACGGTGGTGACTACGTTCCGACAAGTGATACAGAGTACGATACATTGGTAGAAGTTGCATCTGGCGAGTATACGGATGTGAGCATTGCCCGGAACGACTGGTCCACCCCCTGGACGGAAGTCACGAGCATTGTGGCGCAGTGTGTGGATGTCAATTACGCCAACGCCTCGTCGGAGAGTGTCCCTCGCACGATCACAAACCTGAAATGGTGTAACAACGTGGCGCATGCGTTGATCGAGAGCGTGGAATGGGACATTGGCGGTGTGCGTATAGACCGGATTCCCAACCCCGAGTTTTTCGATGTGTGGAGCGAACTGTCGGAAAAGGAAGAAAAACGTCATGGGTACAACGCCATGGTCGGGAAATTCGACGGGTACGATCCATGGGATGAGACAAAGAGTATACGTGGCTCAAGGACATACTTTTTGCCCCTGCTGTTCAGTTTCTGTTCGAGTCCGTCTCAATCTATTCCCGTTGTGTCGTTACAGTTCCACGAGACCCGTATCAACGTGGCATTCCGCGAGGCCATCGATGTGGTCAAAGCCAATGTGCCCGTGACGCAGCTGATTGGTCAGGACGGGAAACCGATATCCATTCCCAGTTGTCAGTTATATGTTGACATGGT
>Ga0181600_10000463_pt1 | contig 31100 bp, 16 predicted proteins | sample 041ome_2_FD_132982 | JGI IMG/M metagenome (GOLD analysis project Ga0181600, IMG submission 132982) | Coastal salt marsh microbial communities from the Groves Creek Marsh, Skidaway Island, Georgia - 041406US metaG (megahit assembly) | ecosystem: Environmental > Aquatic > Marine > Intertidal zone... | reverse complement strand
TCGTCGTCGCGCACGCGCGTCCGCGTCCCGATATCGCCATCGCCGCCGCGCGTCCGGCGCTTCGAAACACGGATGCGGACATGTCGACCGGTCGAGGCGAATCCGTCGCGAATCGCACGCGCTCGCGCCGTCGCCGATTGACGACCGAGTTCGTTGTGAGGTGAAAACCCGCGTGTGAAAACCCGCTCTTTTCTCTTTGTTTTCAACCTGAACTCGGATCCGCAAAGGTATTTTTATCGATGAAGGTCGTTCGGACAATCGATAAAAACGACCGATCGATTCAAGTGGTCAGGTTTAACTTTCTTTTTGCTTCTTCTCGAGGCGACCGACGAGCTCGCTCGCTCGAGGACGCGAGTTTTGGGCGCAAACGACGACAACGACGACGACGACGAGGGAAGGTTTGGTTGTCGTCGTTTTACGTTGACGCGCGCACGTTTGATTCCTCTTCTTCTTCTTCGCATCGCGCTGCGTCGCGTCGCGTGCGCGGACGCGTCGTGTTCGATTGCGCGACCGACGGCTGGGTGCTCGAACGAACGAAGGAAGGAAGGAAGGAACGAACGAACGAACGGTGTCGGCAGAGGGAGGGATATCGCCGACGGACGCGTCGAGAGGGCTCGGTGAACAAACATGGGAACGAACGATAGGGTTCGGAACGATGCGGTGCGTGGACGACGGGCGAGAGCGGGCGAGGAGCGAGCGGTTGGAGAAGGGAAGGAGAGGCGGCGCGCGTCCGTCGGAAGAGACGGCTGCCTCTCGGACGACGAGAGTTTTATCGAGCGCGGCTGAATGACGAAACGCGTGAACGACTGACGATGCGCGCGTTGTTTTTCACAGAGTCCTCTGGTGTTATCTACGCGTAGGGAGCTGTTAGAGCTCTCTCTTCCAGAGGCGCTCGAGACGAGGGAGCGGTTCGACTGGAAACTCGGAAAGTGCGACGCGAGACATTGGCTCGACGTCTTGGAACGATTCGCACGGTTTTTAGCGCCGTACGCGAGGCGGGTGAGAACTGAGGCGTTGGTGGACGAAAAGTGCGACGAGGAGGGAGGACGCACTCGAGGTCCGTATCCTATCGGGGCGATCAATTGGATTTTGGAATTTACGCGAGAAATTTTAGAAAACTGTTCCAATAGCGAGCTCTTTGAACACGGAGCGGTGGTTTCTAGTTTTTTGATGTTGCCGGAAACCTCAGAGTCGGCGCTCAGAGTGATAGCCGCGGGGACGAAGAAGACTGTCGTGGGGAAGACGCTGAGGCATCCGTATTTCACGTCTGAGCACTTCAGACCGGTTAGAGACATCGTGCACGCCTACGAGCGTCAAGGCTTTTACCTGGAGCGCGCGGCGACGACGGGGGAGGATTCAGAGGGGCGAGACAACGAAACGAGCTCATCATTCAATCTGAGTCACACGTCGCGCATAAAACGTGGAACAGAGACGCATGAGTTTACCATGCACCTCTTGTACAGTGGGTTGGGAGGCGGCGAGTTGAGGATGACGTACGAGAGGAGATCCGAAACTGGCGAATTCCACACATCCGTTGAGCGAAAGGTTCCAGAAGGACTGAGCCTCGTGGCTCTCATCGAGGATGTGGCCAGCGCACGACTGATGCCGCACAAGTATGAGTTTCACAGCTATGAGAGCGAAGAGGATGGGGCTGGAGTGTATCGTCCCTTCGATGACTCGGACAACGTGCACGCCGTTTTTGCGGCTCATCACGCGCTCGTCACAGAGCTACGCGCTAGAGCTCTTAGGAAGTCTCCCGAGGGGCGTGGCAAGCTAAAACGGATGGCTTGCCTCGCGACGCAAATTAGTTTACATTTGGGCAAGAAGAATGCAGACCATTTCGAGGCGACGATAGAAGATGGATCTTCACTGGCTGTCGAGCTATTGAATACCATGTACAATAATACGTCGAGCAACAGGCGCGACGCCATGAACTGTCTCAGTGCTTTCATTAACGAGCGTTCGTGTGGTTTTCAAATATGCCAAATCGTTAGAAGAGCGGCAGGTAGAGCAGTTCTTTCCGAGGTGACGTCAGCCATCGTGACATCGCTGACGAGTTCAATGGATGACTCTGAACAAGATTACGACATTGTGCTCGAGGCGCGAAGTCTCATGCATTTGCTTGGCATTTTGAGTACTTCACCTCCGGGATGCGCAACCATCAAGGAAGCTGAACTGTTACCGTCACTCGTCTCCATGTTGAAAGATGAGCGCGTTCAACACGTCTCAGTCATCGTCGATGCTGTCCACACATTGGAATCGTATCTCGACTTTGCGCCGAGCGCCGTCCACGCTTTCCGAGATTTGAACGGCGTCGAGTCGTTGCTAGCTAGGATGTCTCACGAGACGAGAGTCGCTCTCGAAGAGTGTCAAGCTTCAAGCGAACCAGATAGAAAACGTAAAGCGGATAGTTTGTCCAGTCTGGAGGATGCGGACGTCGTTACGACTTCGGCTGCCAACGCGCCAAAGTACGTTAGCTACCATCGAAGAGTTCTACTCAAGGCGCTAATGCGAACTTTGGCGTACACGAGCTTCGCAGTCGGGGGCTCGCGCGCACGCATACCTGGTCTATCCGACGGCACGCTGACGAACAGCATAGCTCGCATGTTGATGCATCCTTTGAAGTTTGGTCCCGGCGTTGCGGCGCTCGCGGCAAATCTGCTGTGCGACATTATTCACAATGAGCCAACCTGTTACACTTCAATGAACGACGCTGGAATCGTCGATTCGTACTTGCGATTCATAACTGAGGATCTATGGCCGCTCGGTCCTAGTAAAACCATGGCGAAGATTTTGTGCGCCATTCCCACGACTCTGAACGCTATATGCCTCAACGAGAACGGCTTGCAGAAGGTTTTGAAGTTGTCGGCGTTTGTGTGTTTCAGGAAGATGTTTGAGGATACGACGTTTCCCTTGAACTCAGACACTGCAAAAGTAGTTGGGACGGCTTTGAATGAAACTCTTCGGCATAGTCCACCGTTGCAGCAGCTCGGAGTGGAAATTTTGTGTGGAATCCTGACGCACGCACGAGAACAATGCGTAGAAGGCGACGCCAGGACAGTTGCGATTGATCACGCATTGGTCACGAAGGAGGTGGTAGAGCAGATGCCTAAGGTCAAGCTACTTCAAAATGTGATGCGATTCTTCGATGGAGTTCTGAGTACCAATCACATGTGCGTACCGCTCATCAAGGCGGGTGGGTTGAAGCAAATGCTTGAACTGGTTACGTGCCCCGTGCCCGTGGAGTTTTCGCAATGCTCAGCGTACCAAGCGATGACCTCGGCGTGCAAGTCACTCATAAATCCACCGGATAACGCTGGTAATTTTATGATGAACGGTCCTCCTGACGATTCCGAGGAGACCATGCACACGTGCGCGCAGGTGCTCGCACACTGCAGGCAATCAGCGGAGAGACTCACCGCGAGTATGAAGACGTTTACCGAGCTCCTCAACTCGAGCTACCCATCAGAAGAGCGCATGGAACTTTTGAGTAGTTTCGACATCTACTCCGCAACTACGACTGGTAGAGAAGACCAGGCGGAGGAGGTCGAGTTCTGCAGACTAGCGAAAGAGTTATGCGAGCAGATGGCCTCGCACGAGAGAATGTGTGAATTGTTGACGTCTCTCATCGCCGCGATGCCCGCGATGATCTACTCTCTCGCCACTGCAGAGACGGCCCAACGAATGCAAGGCGATGCTAATGACCATACATTTCTCGAGGTGAAGATGGAATGTTTTCGTGCCGCTTCGAAGATTGAAGCCGTACTGAGCAGACCCGGTGCTCGCGTACCTCAGAGACAGCAGCCGTATTCACCAATCTGGTGGCTACACACTCGTGCCGAGCAATCCATGCGTGCGTCGAGTGCGTTTTTCTCAGCTGTCGCAAAATTTTCAACAACGGTGCGTAGACGCAAGGATCTAGGAGTTGCGGCTGTTACGTTCAAAGCTAAAAGTTCTGAGACTGTTTGGCACTTGGCGAGCACGCTGGTTCTGGCTTTGCGCGAGCTGCGCAAGCAGGACTGTAAAGGTTTGTCGCAGGGCGACTTGGACGCATATCAACGTCAGCTGCAAGGCATGATAGCACTCAGCTACGAAACCTTTTTTGATGCGAGGAGATCGTCTCCGAACGCGGTGATGATTAGCTATTCTGCTCGCTCTGGTATCTTCAAAGAATTCAAGCCACTTTTCCAAGAAACTGTCGACGTGACCAATCACATACTTGATTCCGTGCAGGTGGATCAATCCAATCCACTCGGGAGTGAAGAGGCGGTACGAGGGATTGAACTTACGACAGAGTGTTACAAAACGTTGAGCGGTTTTGCTCGTCTTTTCGAATCTGTTTCGGATGTGAAACAAGTGGCGTCGTCGACTGCGTCCAAGGTGGCCCTGCACGCCGCTGTACCAACGCACATCGACCCAAGCGATATCTCTCACCTCTCATCCATACCTGAGGTCCCGCTACTACGTGATTCGTTATTCCAATCGCCTTCTCGAGTGATGGATTGGATTCATTACGTTCTGAATGACACTCTTAAGTGTATGTGGAGGCCCGAGCTTGCTCGATTCGCCGCGTTGATGACCAAACCCACCCTGGATAGTATTTTGAACTGCTTCTTGAATATTTTGGGCGGCACTGAGCAGGCGAAAATTATGCCGCCGAAGAAGCCACAGAATCCGATTCGCCTCGCGCCTCCACCTCCGCCCAGATTCGTTCCATCAGATCAAATGGTGGCTACGATTGCAGAAATGGGTTTCCCACCGGGGCACGCGTATCACGCCATTGCCGCCGTACAAGGCAGGAGTGTTGAGAGTGCGATGGAGTATTTGCTTACTCACCCGATGGATGAAGTTCCCGTGGAAGTACCGACACCTACCCCGACGGCACCCGTAGAAGAAGAGGCGTCCGGGCAGGCATCGACGCATGTTGAGAGTACCACAGAAGAGCTCGCAGCTGAAAGCGAAGCATCTGAACACATCATGAAGGGACACTTGCCGGAATTAACCGTCATCATCGATTCTTTATATGCGTATCTCGGCCTTTGCGTAGAGAAAGCGGCAAAGTTAATGCAAGTGATTGTTGACAAGCACAGTCTCTTTGGAATGGAACGTCAAGAGTGCATCGAGGCGTGTGTTTCAGCGCTCTTATGTGATAGAAGCGATGGGACGCGCCGAGACGCCGTCATGGCTATGAAACTCTACTCATTTACGAGTGCCGTTGCCGACCAAGGTGACGCAAACTTGACACAGCTGATGTGGCATCACGAAGGATTCTTGGACAATCTGGTTAGCAGTTTCATCGGAGTGTCGAGCGAGATTATTGACAAGCAGGATTCTGAATTACCTGTCTACTTCTCTACGATGGCTAAGTGTATAAACACGGCTGCGTCTTTGCAAAAGGTGGAGGCGACAAAATCTGATGGAAAGAGTGTCTACAAAACCTTTGGCTTCTTATCAAATCGACAATTGATTGATGTGTCGCAGTCATGCATCCAGATGCTCAGTGTCGCGATAAGAATGAACGGCGAAAAGACGCACGAGTACAAAGAGACGGATTCGCTCGGTACTGTGCTCGATTTGCTAGCAAACACTTCGCGCGACGCCAGCGTCGTTGAGTTGGTCATGTCGGCTCCGCATCCTACTAGCCCTGAAAAGCGTTTTCCTGCTGCACTTTTTGAATACTTCTGGAATTTTGAAAACGAGAGTGTTTCCGTCATTTTACGGCACCTCGCCGACGACAAGAAGTCACTTCAGACGACGATGGAATTCGAAATCGTGAAGAGTATCACAAAACCACCCCTCGGTCGAGACCGCAAGGTTGCGCTGAAGACATTTTGTACAGCGCTGAAGCACGTGCTCGAACGAGATCCTGGCCTGTTTCAGACTGCCTTCTCTCGCGTTGCGGAAGTGAAAAGCGAGGGTCAAGCGTACGGCATCGTCGTGCCGAAGGATGGCGTGGATCCGAGCACCTTTTCAGAAGCAAAACCGTCAAAGAATTTGCGCACAGTCGTTGAGCTTCTCCTTGGTATCGTAATCGAAGTACAAGAGCCACTCGAGTCTACGGACCCCGCAGACGTGCGATTGCAAGAAAGACAAGCGGCTGCTTTTAGGTTGTTGACAGAGTTGGTGGAAGTACATCCCAGCAGCGTCAAGATTATGATGAAGTTTGATACGAGTAACGACTTTTTCATTGACATTATTGCTCACAGGCTACCAAGCAGTAGACACAGCAAAAAAGCTGCGACTGGATTCTGGAGTGGTGCCGAGAATGCCGCTTTCTTTCTTGCCACGTTGTGCGTGAACAACGCCAAGGCTCGTTCCCGCATCCTTGAAAAGATTGTGCACGCGCTGCATCACAAGGACGATGACGACATGCCAAAACACGCATGCGTCGACTTACTCCATGCTTTGATGGACTACGCCCTAGCGCGTGGATACCAAAGCGGTGAGCGACTTCGTAACCGTGTCGTTTTCAATCTCCAACAAGGGCTGCTCAAGTCGATGTATCAGATGAAGCTGCCAGAGAAATTGATCAGCCTCATCAGAGATCTTCACCACGACAGTGACAACTTGGGCATGTTACGCGTGATACTTGCCGTTCTCGAGTCACTAATAACGCGATCGACGAAGAACAATAGGCAGAATCGGTTAGCGCGTATCAGTCACGCACTACGTCGAGCTACCGCCGCGGCTGGTCGCGTCGCTGACGACCATGGAGTGGCTGATGCGGAGACGATGCTCGAAACAATCATCGCAAATGCTGGCGGTGGTAACATTCAAGTTACACGCATCATTGATGATGACGCTGACGAAGATGTCGAAGCAGACGTTATTGAAACGATGGATGCTCTCGATGGAGAATTTGATGAAGACATGAACGAAGCAGGCGAGGATGACGGTGGTATTGACTTCGGAACTGCGAACGAATACACTGATATGGTTATCGGAGAAGAGTTTAATATGGGCGATGACGACGACGACGACGACGACGAGGAGGAGGACGACGAAATGGTGTTACATGAGGGTGAAGAAGTTGAAGATGAGGATCTCGTGGACGCTGAAGACGAAGACTCTGATGACTCTTCCGAGGAAGATTCTGAGGAAGATTCTGAAGAAGAGGACTCTGAGGAAGAAGAGGAAGACGACGCACTGATGCTTGATGATACTGCAGAAGTAGCAGAGGATGCCGACGACTACTTCTCCGATGACGGGCTGTACGACGACGAAGATGGCGGTGAGTACGACGCGTACGAGGCGGTGACGGATGAGGAAGACGACGACGACGATGAAGAAGGCGATTTCGAAGAACCCGATCCAGTCACGGTATCAAATGGCTCGCCGCATGGTGTTCGCGTCCTTTCTCGCGCTTACGCCCCCGGCTTCGATCATACGTTGCATGCGTCACACAGACAACGGCTTGAGGTAGATCGAACTCAAGTGGAGCGCTGGCTGAACAGTGATTACTCGACTGTTATGTCAGGTGCCGACCCACGCGTTGAAGCTCGGGTGTTAAACGATCTTGAGATTGCAGGTGGCGTCCAAGTCAGTGTAGGCGCGTCTACTGAAAATTCAAGCGGTGGTGAAAGTCAAGAAGGGACCCGTCCAGAGAGTCAATCGACAGAGAACGTGTTTGGTGGCGTTTTCACGCATCAGCATCGCGATCCAAGCATTTGGTCCACCGATGACGAGAACACCGGACGATTACGTTTCGAGGGAATGGATGTCCAGCGAGATGGGTCGAATCTCAATATCACGTTATCAGCTCCCATGGATATGACTGGCCGTCGATCATTGCAAGAAGTTCTGACGTCCATAAGCGGTGAAATGGCGAGACTCGCGGTGCGCCCGTCGTCGAGCATGGAATATCTGGATCCTCTCTCTTCTGCGAAAGCAATTTTATGGTTGGGTGATGGAACATATCAGGCACAGGCTCCAAGTGCGTTCAGAGTCCGGGATCAAACTTACTGGAGTCTAGATGGCAGACATGCGCGGGCGAGTTTCTGGTCTGGATTCTGGACCATCGGAGACTCTGTGTGCAGAGATGCAGACTTCCTGAATTCGTTGGCGCCCAAGTCAGCCGTACCAGAAACTGCTGTGGATGAAGAGATGAAAGCTCCAAAGGAGGTTTCGAGCGCCAAGGCTATTGAAGAAGTCCGAGAAGAGTCTGTCGAAGAACGCTCTGCCAGACAGCACGCCGCCGCCGCCGCGCTTGGCATTGACTCAAATCAACTCGCTCTCTTGTCTGCTGAATTGCGTGATGGCTTCCTCGAGGCTAATCGCCTCGCAGCTCAGGCGCGAGCCATATTAGTGGATCGAGAGAGTCGATCTGCGACGGCCGCATCCATCGTACCGATTGATTTGGAGTTCATTTCTGCTCTACCTACTGATATTCAACGTGAGCTCATTCGAACGACGACTGCTCATGCGAATGCGGTGCTTCAGCGGAGACTAACTTTGGCAGATGTTGCACAAGGTGATCAAAGCATACCTCTTGCGAGTACTTCTAGCGCCGGAAGAGATCGAGATAGCGATGGCGCTCGCCCGAGTCACTGGACGCGCGGAGATATCGATAGACTCGGTCGAAGTGCTCCTCACTCAACCGAAGTTACGGTGCGAGACGAAGATGAATTCAAACCTTTCAAGGCGCACGTCGAGTTGAGTGAAAGTAACATTCGCACGCTTTTAGGGCTCTTCAAGCTGAGAAAGTTTGAATCGAAAGAAACTGTGAGCAAGATATGCGTAAACTTGAGCGCTGTGGATTCAAATCGTCATCGATTGATGAGGCAGATTTTTGAAGAAATCTTATTGAGCAGGCTACCTTCCGTCGATGGCTTAGATGAGGCGAAGAAAGCACAACATGGTGTGCGTGACAGAGTCAGTCTCACGCATGGCGACGTCTTGCACGTTGATCTGGTGATCAAGCGCCTTCTCGGATTGTTTGCGTCGCTCGTCACGCGCAACAAGCACGTCCAGGATTCAACTTTCATTCAAGGCATGCCAATATCTGCCTTGCGCTCGTTGTTCACATCGGATGAATTACCAAGTACTTCTCCGTCTGATGTCAGTCAGGTTGATGATGTCATTCGCGCAGTCTCGCGAGAAAAATCTGGAGATTGCGAGGTGGTAGACGTGTACATCGAGGCAGTGCTTCTTCAGATGATGTACCGAGCGCCAGCAAACGACAGCAAGGTGCACGAGCTTCTGGCAACTTGTCTCGATGCGTTGATAGAGCGACCATCGTTCACGAATGAGGTGCACCCAGATAGACGAGAATCGTATCAAAGAATTTCGAACAATCCTCGACTCATATCGAATGCCACTAGATTTTTGGATGAACCGTACTTATCGACGGCGGCGTATGACAAGTTTATCAAAGTTTTCACGAGAATTTGTGAAGCCTCATTCACAGCAATTCCATGCGTTCTTGAGGATTTGCAGCACAAAGCAGTGAGTTGTGCAAACAACATGGTCCAAGCCGCTAAGGCGTCCCGGGGCGAGAGCGGTCTCACTGAGACCTCCAAAGACGTGATCCTTCGCGCGAAGAACACCGTCGTGGATGAGATGCCAAGATTCAATCGACTCACCACGTGCTTTGTGAAGCTTTTGATGCATTTGCGCGACCTCGGGCGCAAATCACTGGCGGTTGGCGCTTGTATCAAAACAGATACCGATTATGCCGAGAACCTCGTTCGATACGCAAAAGCTCTTCGACCTATTTGGGAAATGCTCGGCGAGCACGCCGTGCTTATTCGAGACGAACGGAGCGACTCGAACGACGCGGAAGGCGAAACCGTTTTGTTCGATCGAGCTTCGACGCAAACCTACCTGTATGATGGCATCAACGCTTACATGTTGATCGCTTCGGAACTGTTCCCGTTGATAGAACCGACCATTTCCAGGAGCAGAAGACAGTCAGGTATTGGAGTGCTTCCATCGCACGGCTCGTCTCTATTCCGCGCGCTGTCACCCGCTCCGGGCATGTCTAGCGGCGCGCTCCAGCGTACATCGAGTCAGATGTTCACTGTTCTAGCGGCAGCAGGAGGTGAAGAATCTGAGATGGCTGCTGTACTGGGCGAAGTATGGCGATTTGTCGAAAATCATCGAGATGTCCTCAACAACATGCTCAGAAGTACGCCGCAGTTGCTTTCTAGTTCGCTCAAGCTACTGCTGCAGAATCCAAGATTGCTCGACTTTGATGTGAAGAGAAACCATTTGCGTCAGCAAATCAGGAAGTTACGCGACCGAGCGCCGCGGGTTCCGAACAGACAGCTACTCATCAGGCGCGAGTATATTCTCCAAGATTCTTATAACCAGCTACGCAACCGAAGCGGCGACGAGCTTCACAGCAAGCTGACAGTCGTCTTCAAGGATGAGGAGGGTATGGATGGCGGAGGCCTCACGAAAGAGTGGTTTACAATTTTGGCGCGTGAGATTTTCAACCCGAACATCGCCTTGTTCGAGCTTTCGCATGAAGGATGCTATCAGCCCAACCCGAACAGCGTCATCAACCCAGAGCATCTCAGCTACTTTAGATTTGTGGGAAGACTTGTTGGCAAGGCACTATTCGACGAAGTCTTGTTGAATGCGTACTTCACTCGCCCGATATACAAACACATTTTGGGCATGCCTCTGACTTATGAAGACATGGAGGGCGTGGATCCTGATTACTACAAAGGCTTGAAGTGGCTTTTAGAGAATTCCATTGACGGCGTCGTCGAGTACACTTTTAGCGAAACGACAAACTTTTTTGGAGAAACGCAAGTACACGACTTGGTCGAAAATGGTCGAAACATGACGGTGACGGATGAGAACAAGCTGGAATATGTCAACCTCGTCACAGCTCACCGCATGACAAATGCAGTCAAGGAACAAATCTCCGCCTTCGTCAACGGATTTGAAGAAGTTATTCCTCGAGACCTGATATCAATACTGAACGCCGCCGAGTTGGAGTTGTTGATCAGCGGTACCCCAGACATCGACATCGAAGACTTGCGCGCCAATACCGATTATCACGGCGGTTACGGCGTCGGTTCCAAACAAATTCAGTGGTTTTGGGAAGTTTTGCGAGAGCTGTCAAAGGAAAATCTCGCGCGCCTGCTGATGTTTTCAACCGGCACGTCAAAGGTTCCACTCGACGGCTTCGCCGCTCTGCAAGGGATGCAGGGACCTCAAAAGTTCCAAATACATCGCGTGCAGGCGGAAGACTCAAAACTCCCAACAGCACACACGTGCTTCAACCAGCTTGATCTACCAGAGTATAGTTCAAAGGTTATCCTTAGAGAACGCTTAACCTTCGCCATTGAGAATGGCTCAGAAGGTTTCGCATTTGTTTAAAAGTAAATTGTACATGATGATTTAGAAACAGAGTTAGTTAACCTAAATAACATCTACGCGAGAGGATCAAACGACAGCGAACGCGTGGATGGTGAACTTCGTGGCGACTTTTTCTCCGTCTTTGTCGGCGTGGGAACCACTCCCAATTTTTCAGGCTTGACTCCGAGCGCGCGAGCCACATTCTTCTTTTGACGTCGCAAAAACTGATTCTCGCGCCTGGTCGCATCCATTTGAAGCGGACTAAAACTTTTAGGCTCGGAATTATCCGTGGTGCGTTGTTGCTCCATCACGGACCTAGGCTGCAAAACTTGCTCTTCGCGCTGGGACTCGACCTTCGGCGGCGCCGTCTCCTCGTGGGTGAAATCACTCCACGAGCCGTTTGCGTGTATTCTGATCGTGCGCTCGTGAAGTCGCGGCAGTGAGATTTCATCACCGAGACTCAAAATACCTCCAACGTGTTCCTTCAGTACTCTGTATGCGATTGCTCTATCTTTCGGGTCCATGGCGGACGTCGCATCATCGAGGATGCAGAGCTCCGCCTTGCTCACCACCGCCCGGCAAACGGCGAAACGTTGCTGTTCACTGAGACTCATGAGATCCGTCCAAGGTGAGATGGTGTCGAGATATTCTATGTACTTGGATAAACCTAACTCCACCATCACCTTGGAGATGACGCTTCTCGTTTCACTTCCAACATCGGAAGCAGGCAAAGGATAAGTGCATACGTCTAGGAGAGTACCCATCGGAACATACGGTCGTCTGGACAATACGCAAATGGATCGTCGGTCAACGACGCGCGCGCTCCCACTGCCTTTAGTCCACAACCCGATAAGCGCCTTAACCAGCACCGTTTTCCCACATTGCGGAGGACCGACAATGGCGAGCGAGTCTCCCCGACAAAGGACGAGGTCGAGATTACGTATGACTGCCATGCCGTCGTGACCCATCAAAACGAGTCCTTCGACTTCTACAAGAGACATGTCGTCTTCGGGGACGCTCAACGCTATACTGCGCGACGTGATTGCTTCCATCGCGCTTTCACCTCCTTGCCAGTGAAGAGCGTCTAAAGACTCGTAAAGATTCGAGACGTGCGCCGCGTGCATCTCAGCCGTTCTCAGAGTCGTAACATTTTCGGCAAGTATGCCCAAGGCGGAGCGGATACCGTTGAACGCCGTCATCGCAATCTGCACGTTCCAGGCAGACACGGGCTCACCGCGGGTGAGCTTCGGTAGAATAGCCACCATGGGCAAGAAGTTCGCCACCGCCGCATAAATATCTGCGGGGAAGCGAGACCTCGCGTTGAGAACCTGTCTTCTGTACACAAACTCTTGCCCAGCCTCAAGCGTTGCCATCGCCTCTTCTGCCTCAACTTTGCAGCCATTCGCCAGCGCGATCGCCTCGCCGTTCGCATTCGCGTGTATCAATAACTCACGAAGCCGGTTTGAAGCTGTCTCTGCGCGGTGCGCCTCCTTTTTCGCTTCGTCGTCGTCAAACATTCGCGACGAAGACATGATTTGTCCGTACACGGCGCAGCCGAAGAGAGCAGGTGCGGTCCAAGGGTTGCTTTGGAACAAACAGTGCCCGTGATAAATCAAATCAACGAACGCCTCGACTCCGTTCGCAGCCGCGTCTAAAGCCATGCGGGCGAAAGTCGGAGCCGCGACGCTCGCCGCGAGCGGGTCCGCTCCGGTTGCCTGCCCGTTCGCCGGATTCACCACCGCCAACGACGCGAGCGATTTCTCATCCATTACGCGTTCTATCGCGTCGTTTCCGATTCGCGTCGCCAATTCCCGTCCCAACAGCGCCCGGTACGTCCTTCTCGACAACCTCAGCGGTTCGGCGCCGAACCCGGCCCACGCGCACGCACCCGCGATGGCCGCCAGCGTTCCTCTCGAGTCTCCATCCATCATCTTTGTCCACGCCCGCGCGCTCGAGCGCCAGGCGCGATGACTCGCCATGTGTTGCGCGTAGTGCAACGCCGCCAGAGCCATCAGGCGAGAGATGAACTCGGCGCGCTCGTGCGAACCGACCGGGTGAAACGCATCCAACAAGATTAACGTTCGTGGACACAACGCGAGCGCGCTAACGGCGGCATCCATCGTGTGCTGCGCCACCCGTTTGGCCGCATCCGACGCTGCATCTCTCGCGCCATCCATATCGTTTCGCGCTATCGACAGCGACGACGAGAGCGACGACGGGTACTGAGGTTCGTTCATTCATTCATTCACTCCAGACAGCTGTCAGCTTGAATTTTGAGCACCCTGCTCTCGGTTGTCGCGAGTTTTTCATTTTTGTACCGCGCTCGAGTCGAACAGAGCGTTAGGACAAGATTTCACTATTCATTACACGATCACGCGCACGTTCGTTTCGCCTTTTTTGCCAATTCGCGCTCGCACTTGGCGCAGTGACACTCGAACCCGTATCGCGTTGAGAGCTCTTCCCGACGTTCGTCCACTGGCAACTCTTCGGGCACGTAGGCGATTGTAAGTTCTTCATTTTCGTCGATATCGCGCGTGGCGATGATGATGACATCGGTGGAATCGATGAAACCGACTTCGCAATTGGGTTCGCACGAGTGATTTATCGCCGAGCACGCTCCGAGCAGAGCGATGCCTTCGCTCGAAGGAAATAAATCGCTCGTAAAGTTGAGGCCGTCGCCCCAGTCGAATTCGATGCGTTCGTCGCCGTCGTACGCATCGTCGTCGTCGTCGTCGTCCTCCTCCTCCTCAGAGCTCGAAGAGTTGTCTCCAGCATTTTCCAGCATTTGCGAAATCGCAGGTCGCAGGGTTCGCATCGCAGAATTTCGCACGTCTTCGCTTTCCGCGTCCAAACAGGCGATGTAGCGCAACATCGGATTTGGAATTTTAACCGTGACTGAATTCAGCACGACGGCGGAAACGACCGAGAGCCAACCTTCAACGGTCGGTTTCGCAGTGCGAGGCGCATCGACGGCACCGATAATCTTTCGCAGCGCCGAGACGGCGCTGTCGGCGCGTTTAACAAACGCATCCTCCAAGCTCTTCGCGTCGGCGTGTTTTTCTTTCACCGCTCGGCTCTTTTCGCCGTCCCCGTCGAGCAACTGCGCCGCGTAGAGTCGAGCCGCCAACGCCTCGACGCGCTCGTAATATTCAACTTCATCGTCATCCTCGTCCTTCGACGACCGTTTCGTCTCGAAAGCTGAGAAATCAACGCCGCGCTCTCCAAACGTGCACCCAGCCGTCGCCTCTGCGCCCGCGTCGGTCCGACGTCTCCACGCGCACGCCTGTCGAGACGCGCACGACGCCAACTCCTCACCACCGTACCCACGGACGACGATGCGGTCTGGAAGAGCGCAGTCTTGCTCCCGCGTGTCCACCAGCGCCGATTTAACCCTCTTCGCGTCGTCGTCGCCAGCGCTCGGCAGCGCGAGACAAATGTGTTCCAAAAAGCGTCCACACGCCTGACAACTCCAACGCTCCACGCCCGTGACGACGCGCTCGAAATCGATCGCCACGTCTCGCACGACGACGTCCCCGGCGGCGTACTCCTCGCTCGCTCGCGCGCATCGTCCTCCTCCCGCCGTCGGGTGTTCGTCGACGTACATAGACGCGAACCAAAAAGTGACGACTTCACTTTTCCACGCGCGAGTGACGGCGATGGCGGCGGTTCGCGCGCTCCCCGCGGTGCGCGTCGCCGCGATGGTCGTCTCGCGGGCGATGGGACGTCGTTCGTTCTCGTCCGACGCCGCGGCGGGTTCGAACGCGAGGCGGCGAAACGTCGCGGTCATCGCGCACGTGGACCACGGGAAGACGACGCTCATGGATAAACTGATGAATCACGAAGCCGCATCGTCTTCGTCTTCGTCGACGTCGCCGGAACGCGCGATGGACTCCAGGTCGCTCGAAAAGGAGCGAGGGATTACGATTCAGGCCAAGTATACGAGTTTCGCGTACGGTGGGTACGTCGTCAACGCGGTCGATACTCCCGGGCACGCAGACTTTGGCGGCGAAGTGGAAAGAGCGTTGGACATGGTGGACGGCGTGTTGGTGCTCGTCGACGCGTCGGAAGGGCCGATGGCGCAGACGAAATTCGTGCTGAGAAAGGCTTTACAAAAAGGGTTGAAACCGGTCGTCGTTTTGAATAAAGTGGATCGAGACGGGGTGAACCAAGCGGGATGCGACGCGGTGGAGACAAACATTTTCGATTTGGTCGCCTCGCTCGGCGCGAACGACGAACAGTTGGATTTCCCAGTCTGCTACGCGTCGGCTCGAGCGGGCGTCGCGAGCACGTCGTTGGCGGAAGCGCGAGAGCAAATTGCGACAGGTACTGGATCGATAGAGCCCATACTCAAGCTCATCGTCGATCACATACCGCCACCGAGCGGGCGCGGCGACGCGCCGTTTCGAATGCTCGTATCCATGATTGATAGAGATCCGTTTCTCGGTCGAATCGTCACCGGGAGAGTGGTGGATGGTTCGTGTAAAGTGGGTGATCGTCTACAAGCGCTACGCATCGGAACCGGCGGCGTTCGAGAGTCTTTTCGCGTGCAGAAAATTTTCACGTCGACCAATTTGAAGCGCAACGAAATAGAGCGCGCGGCGAGCGGCGACATTGTCACAATCTCTGGCGTCATGGACGCCACAGTGACTGACACGCTGTGCGACGTCGACGTTACGGAACCACTGCACTCGACGCCGATAGATCCGCCGACTTTGCGCATGAGTTTTTCCGTCAACGATTCCAGTCTCGCCGGCAAGGAGGGTAAGCAATTGACGGAGAGACAAATCGAAGAGCGATTAAAGGCGGAAGCCGAGACAGATGTTGCGCTTCGCGTCGAAATCGCACCCGACGGAAAAGGTCTCGACGTTCAAGGACGCGGTGAGCTTCATTTAGGCGTTTTGATAGAGACGATGCGTCGCGAAGGATTTGAACTGTCGGTATCGCCGCCGGCGGTCATTTACGGCGTCGATGAGGCGACGGGGAGAAAGACTGAACCCATCGAAGAGGTCATCGTTGAGGCGGACGAGGCGGACGTCGGTGGTATCATTGAGGCGATAACGCAAAGAAAAGGGGAGATGACTGATATGCAACCAGATGCGGGAGAAGGAGGGCGAACGCGTTTGACCTTTCTCGCGCCGTCGCGAGGATTGATTGGGTTCCGTCAGGAGTTTATCAACTTGACGCGAGGCACGGGATTTTTACAACGCGCCTTTCATTCCTACGGACCGACGCGAGGGCAAATGGATAAGGTTCGAAAAGGAATGCTCATCTGCACGACGAGTGGCGTGGCGACGACGTACGCACTCGGTGCTTTGGAGCCACGCGGAGTCCTCTTTATTGGTCCGCAAGAAGAGGTGTACGAAGGCATGATTATCGGCGAGCACAGCCGAGACAACGACTTGGAGTTAAACCCGACCAAGACGAAGAAGCTTACGAATATTCGCGCTTCAGGCGTTGACGAAACCATTCGTTTAACGCCGGCAAAGCGCATAAACTTAGAGGAAGCGATCGGTTACGTCGGGGAGGACGAGTTGATTGAAGTGACTCCGAAAGCGATTCGATTGCGCAAAGCCGAATTGGCGAGTGGAATGCGAAGACGAGCGACGCGTCGAAGTTCCACTACGGTCTAGCAAACTATTAGAGAGTAGTGGTCAGTACACTAGGTACCACTTGAGTAATACGTAAAATGCGTTTTACCTACACAGTGCTGCTATAAAGTAACTAAGTATCAATCGATCCATGTGTGCGGCGCCGAGTTCTCTCCATTGCCCAGTCGAACGAGAACGTGTTCCCCAGGAGTCCCTTCAATCTGTATTTTGTATTTATCACTTCGACTGTCGTAAGCAACGACGACGCCGCGTACCTGAACGAGCCTCTTTTTCCCTTTCTTTCCATTCTTCGGTCCTTGTAAAACCTTGACGCGAAGCCTTCTGTTTATGAACGCCGCGCCTGACTTTGCCGCGTCGAGCGTCCCGCGGCACTTTGGATGCCCGCACATGCAGACAAAGGACGTCCCGCTTTCATCGCCAAAATGAGCAAAGTTATAATCGTACGTCAACTCGGTTCCGCTCTCGAGATCTTCCGTGGCAAAAATGCCAACGCGCGTTTCGTTAGTCGCCGCGTCCACCCATCTCTGCGTCTCGCAATTCGGATGGCAGGAGCTGTTGATGAACCGCGCGATGGAACCTTTGTACTTGGCGTCGATGACGTAGTTTGCAGAGATCTCCATCAGGTAGAAATTTTCCTCCCCAGACAGCTTGTCTTGCCACAATCTAGCCGCACAGTCAGGCTCATCAAGAATTTCGCCGGCGTACTCTACGATGAACGCCCCACTCTTCACTGGCTCTTGAAGAACCAGCCCCCAACCTCTATTCTCGGTGCGAACAATCTTCGTCTTTGGCGTCGGCAGCTGGCTCAGAGGCCGATTGCCGCACGAGTCACCGCAAGGACAGGTTCTGCTATCGCAACTCATTCTAAGTCTTCGGTTCAGACAATCGGCTCCGCAGCCCAAACGTCCTTCGCCCTTTGCGGAATTCGGAGGCACGCACTCGCACACTGATGTCTCAGATTTTTGCAACTTGCTCGGCGGTGGCACGCTCACGAAGACGCTTCGGTGGATTCTGTCGTATGGCGGAGGCTTACCCAAGCTCAGTACGCTTAAAGGTGGACAAAATTCGCGTCTTGAGGCGACAAACGCCTCGGGCGGAGAAATCGGCAGCATAGTGACGTTTTCATCCGTCTTCTTGACGCATTTTGTTGGCGTCGGGGCCTCAGAAGCGCCGACGTCAGCCTCTCGAGCGCGTCTTTTTCGACCAGACGCCGTGGCTTTTGAACGCTTCGCCGTCGTTTGCTTCTTCGTCGCCGGTGTTGTCTTCTTTGCCTCTTTCTTCTTCTTTGAAACGCGTTCAACGACCGCCGGTTGGCTCCACCACCCTCGTTCTTCAACCACACCCGTTTCCAAATACGATTTCGCGCTGGCCAGCGCGCGCTGAAAGCTCTTCAACTTGCACGCCACGTCCAATTTGAGCTTCAAACCGCTTTGCCAATCGAAAACTTCACACTTTCCAGACTTTTCCAGCGTGTACGAGCCACCGCCAAAGAATTGAAAGCGTCTCAGTCTTCGTTGGGACTCTTCGAGCGCCGCCGGTCCGAGCGCCGGCACGAAGACGTCGTCCGGAACCAATTCCGCCGGCCATGCCGGGTGTCCTTTCACCTGCGTTCGCGCGATCGAAACCGTCGTTCGTCAGTCAACCCCGTCGCGGATGCGTTTTGAGTTGGATTTTTAAAACTCGTCTGTCGGAAAATCAACGCGAAGGTTCGACGTCGCACCTTGACCCAAAACAAGCCCCCCGTTTCCGTCGGCGCGCGCGATCGCGCCGTCTCGGTACCGACGCCCCGTTTCGATCCCATCTCGTCGTCGTCGTCGTCGTCGCCGCCTTTGACGAACCAACCGAACGACCGACCAACCGACGCCGCGAGGCGTCTCGGGATGACGACACCAGACGGACGGTTTCGCCAGAAATGCGCGTCTAGTTACGGGATGCGCGTACGCTCACTCGAATGGCTTCAATCAACCTCACAATACACGATCGCACGCGATCCGTTAAAATGAATAGCGGCAGTGATTCTAGACCCTAGGCACTCGGCCCAAAACGACGAATTTTAGCTCGTCGGATGAAAATCCTTTGGCGGTGACCGACGCGCGGAGGGATCGACCGCGCGGGACGCGCGCGCGGACGGGCGCGCCAGTGCGAGACGCGCGGGACGAAAGTGTCGCGATGAGCCGAGGGAAATTAATTTCTCGTTTACTGAGCGCGGGCGTCGCGCGATGCGCGTCGACGACGACGGCGACGACGACGGCGATGACGGGCGCGCCAGCGATCGCGCACGGCGCGCTTCGCGAGTGGACCGCGCGAACGGTCGTCGACCCCAAGCGCGATGGTTTCAGAGGTGCGTGAACGACGACGCGACGCGAGACGGGAGACGACGCGAGGCGAAGACGCGGCGGAGAAAATACACGCATCGATCGACGCGGCGGTGATCTCGAGAGGCGCGGACGCCGGGGCGCGCGCGCGGGGTGGACGGAACGTGGCGGGCGTCCAAACCTCTGATCGATATCGATCGATCGATCGTTCGTTCGGGACGAGGGCCCTGTGAGGAATCTATATGTGTAAACAGACCGAGAGGGGCACTGAAGAGTGGGTGGGCAGTCTTTCGTTTCGCTCGCTCAAATACAAAATTGTTTCGCCGAGACTGACTGAAGGGATTGTTACGACGACGCGCAGCGTACTCGACGACTGTCGACGTTAATGGTGGAGGCATCGCTCGTGCCGTGAAGACGCCGGCTCACGACGTCGCTTACGACACGAGCAACCACACCATCGTGAAAACTGGGGACCCGGATAAGCGCGCCTTTACGTACTTTGTCATGACGGGTGGACGCATGATTTACGCGAGCGCGCTCCGATTGGCGGTGTTGAAGTTTTTGCTATCCATGAGCGCCACTGCCGACGTGCTTGCGCTCGCCTCTCTCGAGGTGGACCTCGCCAAGGTTGAACTGGGCTCGACGGTTACCGTCAAGTGGCGCGGTAAGCCAGTGTTCATTCGCCGCCGCACGCCGGCGGAGATCGCCAAGGAGGCTGCCGTAGACGTCGCGTCTCTTCGCGATCCGCAAGCGGATACGGACCGCGCAAAGAACCCGGAGTGGCTCGTTGCCGTCGGCGTGTGCACGCACCTCGGCTGCGTTCCCATCGCCAACGCGGGCGATTACAACGGCTGGTTCTGTCCCTGCCACGGCTCGCACTACGACGCCTCTGGGCGCATTCGTAAGGGGCCCGCGCCGGAAAACTTGGAAATCCCTGAGTACAAGTTCTTGGAGGGCGACAAGATGCTCATTGGATGAGCAACCGCGTCGTTGACGAGCCCTTGTACATTTCCTTGATTTTCACCACACGCATTCAGACGCGTCGCGAGCGGCGACGCCGCTCGCTCGTCCAGAGCCGCTAGATAGTACCGTTAGTAGACACTTCACAATCAGAATATATACGAAGAATGAAAAAACACTCGCCGCATCGCTCGCATGACTCGATTCGACTCAAGGCTACGATTTGCTAAGTAAAAACTACACGGCTAAACTTCTACCGGTACTACGAACTGAGCGTCGCCAACCGCCGCATTTCTTTGACTGGCTTGGAGCACCTGACGCACCGACAGTCGAGTCTCTGTTCTAGCATACGGGCGCGAAGACAGTAATAGCAATATGGGTGCCCGCACGGCTCGGCGACAAAGGGATGGATCGGCTCTCTGCTAGCGCAAGCCGAACACCTAAACGCCTGAATGACTCTTCGTCTTGACGTCGTCGACGATTCGTCATTCGTCGCCGTGTGTCCCACAGCGTCCACGCTGGAACGCGTGCGCGATGTCGCCATCGACAAGGCCCCGAAGAGTGAGCGCACGCGACTCGAGTAGAGGTACGGAAGCGTGAAGAGGACGAGTTCAGAGAGCTCTCGCCACGCCAACTGTTGGTTGAGGTACTCGAAATCGACGACTCTCGCCATGCTCGGGCGCTGATAGACCAATCTCGCCGATACGGCGCGCTCGATGAGCGTCGGGTAACGCCCATTCTTTAAAAAGACGCAAAAATTGATGAAACTCGCAGTTGCGTGCGCGTTCTCAATCCTTTGGGACCATTTCCAAGCCTTGTATCTCCACTCGTCTCGGTTGCCTTCGTCAAAGCGTTCTCTCAACATTTTCCTTTGCCAACTACCCCACGCGTAGCCAGCGGCGCAGCGAACGAAGCCCAAGATTAATCTTTGCGTGACGGTCAATCCAGACCCTTCTACTCCAGTCTTTACGGTGGCAACATCGATGGCGCCCGGCGAATCGGAGGACCACTCGCGTTCGTCTCTAAACCGAAGATTCATCAAATCCTGTCCCGGCGTCGGTCGATTCATCGCCGTCGTGCACACAAACAGCCCGAGATCGAGAAAGAGTTTAATCTCTGCCGATTTTCTCGTCGAAAATTCCCCAGAAGGGTCGACGACGGCGTCCACGACGCGACTCAACTGTCCGTTGAGCGTGTCCAAGAGCTCCACGTCCAAGCGTTGCGAATCGACTTGCGAGACTCTAAGAACGTCGAGCGATGCGGCGAGCGCCGAGGCTGACGCGGACGTCGATGCGCGTCCGTCGACACCATCCGTCGGCGTCATCTCCCTTTTCGTGGTGAGAGACGACGACACAGTCTGAGGGAAAAAGAAAAATAATCCAAACAGCAGTGCGCGAGTGTTTTGGCTCTTCGTGGCTCGGGCTTATTACATGGCTCACTACTTCGTACGAATGCGACGACGACAAGAAATACTACGTACGGTACAACTAATAAAAAAAGCAAACTTCACTCTTCTATAACGCGACGACGGCGGCGACACTGCGAAGGAGTTTGAGAAGCTTCCTGGACGCCTTTACGCTTGGCTTGGGCGAAGCCGATTTGAGCTTTTTCGATATAAAGTCTCGAGTTTCGGCCAAAGCCCCTTCGTCTTCTACGCCAATGGCCATGATTTTCATCTCCTCGTCGATGGCGATTTGTAACGCGTTCATTTTCTCGGTTCTCTCGATCGACTCCTTGCGAGCGGCGTCGACTGCTTGGGAGAGCTCCTGTCGAGTAAAGGACCAGCTGTCTCGCGCCGTGAGCACCCCAAACACCTCGCTTCGAGTCGCGTTCGATTCCTCCTCGTCCGCGCTCAAGAGCTTTTGTCTCCAAAGCGTCGCCAGTGATTCCACCGCTGGATCTACCGCACCTGCGGTGCCGTTTTCAATCTCTTGAATCTGCGCCGTCAGGGCGAGCACTTGGTCGTCGGTGAGAGCTCGTAGGCGTTTCGCCAACAACCCTTCGTGTCTCTTGAGCGCAATGTGCCCCTCCATCGCGATTCCTCGGAGTACTATATCCTTAATCTCATCTGTGAGCACCGCCATCGAGCTCACCTGGGATTTCGGAAGTCCCAAGAGCGTCTTCGCCAGGCTCTTCTTTTCCTTGGCTGCGAAGCGAGTGCAGAGCATAGAGCGTTCGCGCGTCAGTCTTTCTTTCTTTTAGCGTGTCAACGACGACGACGAGGACGAGGACGAGGACGAGGATGCTTCGAAACCTTGACGCACCTAAGCGTTTCAAAGCGCTCTTATTCGTCCGTCCCATGTGTACCAGAGGATCCTCTTCACCGTCCTCTTCCATCGAATACTTTGCCAAGTCGGCGGCACGTTCGCGGCCCCACGACGAGGATGAAGAGGAGGATGCGCGGGCGACGACGAAGACGACGCGTCTCGAAGACGCAGACGCGGATGCGGTGGACGTAGACGCGACGCGGTGCGCCATCGCTCGCGTCAACAACGACGTCGACGCCGTGAACGCAAAGGAACGAGCGGCGGCGTGCATCATCATGCGTGCACGAAACGCCGCAAAGTGAGGAGGGGATGTGTGCTTTTTCGCGCACAGACAAAAAGGCGACGCGTCACTCGCGTTATTGGGGTGGTCACACATCTAGATAATCGTTGAGAATTACTTTTCGCTACCTACGAAGAGATGTCTATTCGTCGTCCCCACCAGTGTCGACGCCGGTGCCGGTGCCGGCGGCGGCGCCGTCGCCCTTTTTAGACAAACCAGAGACAATGTCGTCGATGCGCAAAAGCATCGTGGCGCTTTCGATGGCTGTCTTGATGGATTGCACCTTGACGGCGTACGGATCCCAAACGCCGAGCTCTTTCATGTCGACAATGGTGCCGCGATCACCGTCAATGCCAAATGTGCGAGCGTCTTCTCCTTCGGCATGCTTGGCACGAAGCTTGGTCAAGGTTCTGATGACGTTTGCGCCGCAATTTTGCGCCAACGTGCGCGGGATCACCTCTAAAGCAGCACCGATGGCGCGGAAAGGCCACTGCTCCACGCCTTCAATCTTCGACGCCTCTTCTGCGATGGCGCGGGACACAGCCATTTCCACAGCACCACCGCCTGGCAACAATTTCGGGTCTTGCACTACGTTCCGGGCGACGCCCATGGCGTCAAGCAAGTTGCGCTCAACCTCGTTCAAGATATCCTTGCTCGCTCCGCGAAGCACAATGGTGCACGCCTTGGGTTCCTTGCAGTCGACAATGAAGGTGAAGTACTCGTCTCCAATCTTTTCTACGTTGAACAAACCAGCGCCGACGCCAATGTCGGTGTCGCGAAGTTCCTCCACCCGCGAAACAATCGTCGCCCCGCACGCGCGAGCGATGCGGTTGTTATCTGTCTTTCTCACGCGTCGCAACGCCGTGATCCCAGCCTTGGCCAAGTAATGGCAAGCCAGGTCGCTACAGCCCTTCTCCGTGACGACGACGTCTGGCTTGAACTCGGCTATCTTTGCGCACGTCGCCTTGATCCAATCTTCCTCCATCTTGAGAAGCACCGCCCAGTCTTCCTCCTTTGTGATCTCGACGTTCGTCTGGTTTTCACCCTTCTTATACTCGAGAGGGCAATCTAACAGCATGATTCTCGGGTTTTCGATTCTACGTTTCATGCGACTCGGCGCGACGACGTCCTTGTTCATCATCACCCCGCGCAAAACCTTGCAGTCGTCGATGGATCCGCCGGCAATCTTCTCCACCTTGGCGTACTTTTTTATGTCGATATCATTCGTTCCGTCTGGGTTTTTCCTCGCCACGCACATGACGGCGTCGAGCGCCAGGTTGGGCACGAGTTCTCCCATGCGCGCCGTGAACTTGGTACCGATGGAGCTCTTGACAATCTTGAGCATCGCATCGCGATCTTCGACATCCACCGGGAAACTAATCGAGTCAATCACTTTGAGCGCCGCGTCCAACGCCTTCATGTACGCTCGCACGATGACTGTCGGGTGAATGTCCTTCTCGAGGAAAGGTTGGGACAAGTGCAAGATTTCACCCGCCAAAATGATCACAGACGTCGTTCCGTCGCCCGTTTCTTCGTCTTGCGTCCTGGAGAGCTCAATCATAGACTTAGCCGCCGGGTGCGTCACGTCAATCTCGCGAAGAATGGCGTTCCCGTCGTTCGTGAGCACGATACCTACGAGTGGGAGAGAGAAAAGAAACGGCGGGTTCATCGTCAGTCGTCTCGTTCCAAAATTCACTCCTCCAGATTGTTTTTTTTCTGTGTGGTTTTCCATCGTGAACAAACAAACGCTTCCTCCTCTTCTACTCCGCTCTACTTCTTCGCGGTTGACCTCTTTCTCGTCGTCGTCGGTCGTCGTCGTCGTCGTCGTCGAGCGCGCGTCGCGTCTCTCGCACCTCCCGAGGCGTCTAAAATCATCTTCAACATCGATCTCGGTCCGAGAGTCGTTCGTATGATGTCGCTCACCGCTTTCGCCGCCGCGATGTTATTCGCCCTCGCGATCGACCCCGTCTCCCGCCTGGCGTTTTGGTTCATCACCATGATGGGTTGCCCACCGGCGTTCATCGTGTCTTATTATTCGTCGTCGTTCGTTTTAGACGCCCCGCCGACTCTCCGCGGTGTTCAATCTCCCGGCGGCGGATGTCCTCGTCGTCCTCGTCGGGTCCCTCGTCGTCGTCGCGCACTGAGGGAGGACGACCGAGAGAGGAGGGAAGATCTAGGACGATGACGATGGTGATGATGGTGATGATGATGATGGGTTTTGACTTTTGACTTTTTGGTTTTTGGTTTTTCGGAAGTGTGGTTTTTTGGTTTTTTGGTTTTTGGTTTTCCGCGTGACCTAGATGGAAGTGACTTCATTGGGCGCGACTTCAGACGACGACGACGACGACGACGACGGACCCGACGACGGACCCGACGACGACGGACGACGGAGGACGGACGGACGGACGGACGGAACGGACGACGGAGGACATGGCGGCGACGACGTATCCCGCGGGTGCGACGGTGTCGGGAACGACATCGAGCGGTGAACGATTCTCTGGTGAAATCTTCGCCTACGACGACGCGAACGGAGTCTTGGCGGTGCGCTCGGCGGGTGAGATCTCAAACTCGCACGACGTGACGCTCGTCAACGAACGGGACGCGCGCGATATCGAGGTGGACGCGTCCACGGCGAAGGATTTGGGACCGCTTCCGGAGGTGGACGACCCGAGACGCGGGAGACGATTCGAGAACGCGACGCGCGCGGCGAAGAACATGGCGGATAATATAGGTGAAAACGTCAGCGCGTTGGCGCAGGATGTCTTCGACGCGTTGGCGCGAACGTTGCCGTGCAAATGGAACGGCGACGTCATCGTCGTCATGGATGAGGTGGAGGTGCGAGGACCAAAGTACGACGAAGCGAGCGGGAGCGGAGCGACGCACGGCGCCGCCGAACGAGTTCAAAAGGTTTTAGCGCTCGAACGCGCCAAGCTCGGGGTGTGAGCGGCGACGACGCGATGTAATGTACACGCTTTACTACATAGTCTTCTCTACTACCACCGGGAGCGTTTCTTCCTTCTCCGGGGGCTCTCGGCTTTCTCGTCTCTGAAAACAACGGTGCGACTACGACGCGCCGCGGCTCACTTTTTCAAACGTCTCTGCGTCGCCTTTACCCCGCCTTTACCCGCCTCGACCGCGGGCGCCCATCGCGTCGGTTTCCGCCTATACCTCGACCACGCCGGCACGCTCCACGCGCACGCGACGGCGCTCCCGATCCAAAACAGTTTCAGCATCCCGTCGTAATCTCTGCGCATCCAACCGTAGACGAAGGCGCAAACCGCGACCGCCGCGACGATGCCTTGTCCGTCGCGTTCGCTCCGTCGCTGTCCGTCGTAATCCATCGCCGGTGACGTCGTCGGCGGTGTCGATGTCGTCTTCGTTCGCGCTCCCATGTTCGTCGTCGTCAAAGTGACGCCCATCTTCATCTTCATCTTCGTCCGTCAAGATGGATGGATGCGCGTTCTAAATCACTCACTCACCCCTTCGTCTTTAGAAGGCGACTCGCACCGACTCTCGCGTTCGTCCGTTCGTCCGTCCGTCCCGCGCGGGGGAACGAGACGACCGCCGCCCCGTCGGTTCCAGGTCTCGCGGTTCGTCGCCCCGTTCCTCGTCCGTCCGTCGTCCAGCCAGAGGGCGACTGGGGTGGATTGATTGATTGATTGATTGATTTCGGTTTCTTCTCGACGACGTCCGTCGCCTCTTCTTTTCGGGTCGGTCGGTCGGTCGGTCGGTCGGGAAGATGATGCCGAACGGCGCCGGCGCCGCGGTGCTCGGAGGATTACTTCGACTGGGACGAAGGTGTTCCTCCGGACGACGCGAACGCGCGCTGGGGACAGCGGCGAGACGGGCGACGGATGTCGAGGGCGCTTCGTCTTCGTCTTCGGCGTTCGGTTTCCGCGTCGCGCGACGCGCGCTCTCTGGCGAAGCGGAGGGCGGAGACGCGAGCGATGGGGGATCGAATGCGTCGTCGTCAACCGTGACGGGTGGCATCATGGTGGGCGCGGGACACCCGAGCTCGCATCCGCAAGTGTTGGCGGTGCCTCTGCCGCGAAGGCCGCTCATGCCCGGAATAATCATGCCGGTAAAGGTGACGGATGCCAAACTCATCGCGGAACTGGAAGACATGCGAAACCGAGGGCAGGCGTACGTTGGGGCGTTTTTGCAAAGAAACGCGTCGTCGTCGTCGTCGTCGTCGTCGTCAAAAACGCTCGGTGATGAGGGTGATGAAGACATTTTTTCATCCTTGGCGAAAAAGACGCGCACGACAACGACCATGGGTCCCGATGGCGACGAAGAGGAGGTGGAGGAATTGGATGAGTTTGAGGTTGATCCCGCTTCTGATATGCACGACGTGGGCACGTTCGCGCAGGTGCACAACATTGTGCGCATTCCCGATGATACGGATTCGGGAGAGGAAGCCGCGACGCTTTTGCTTCTCGGTCACAGACGTCTACGGAAACTCGGAACCATGAAGCGCGACCCGATGGTGGTCAAGGTGGAACATCTCAAGGATGAAAAGTTTGATCCGAACGATGACATCATCAAGGCGACGACGAACGAGGTTGTGGCGACCATTAAGGATTTGCTCAAGACGAACCCGTTGCACAAGGAGACGTTGCAGTACTTTGCTCAAAACTTTAACGATTTTCAAGATCCGCCAAAGCTCGCCGATCTCGGCGCTTCCATGTGCTCGGCAGACGACGCGCAGTTGCAAAACGTTCTCGAGCTGCTCTCCGTCCAGGCGCGCCTCGACGCCACGTTGGAGCTCTTGAAGAAAGAGGTGGAGATTGGCAAGCTTCAAGCGGACATTGGTAAAAAGGTGGAGGAAAAGATTTCGGGTGATCAGCGCAGGTACTTTTTGATGGAGCAACTCAAGTCTATCAAGAAGGAACTCGGCATGGAGCGCGACGACAAGACGGCGCTCATCGAAAAGTTTTCCAAGAGGTTTGAACCCAGACGGGCGAGCGTTCCGGAGGAGACAGCCAAGGTGATTGATGAAGAGCTTCAAAAGTTGAGCGGCCTCGAACCGTCGTCGAGTGAGTTCAACGTCACGAGAAACTATCTGGAGTGGTTGACGTCTCTGCCCTGGGGCGTGTGCGGTGACGAAAAGTTGGACATTAGTCACGCGCAAGACGTGCTCGACGCCGATCACTACGGCTTGGAGGATGTCAAGGATAGGATTTTGGAGTTTATCGCCGTCGGCCAACTCTTGGGGACGACGCAGGGTAAGATTATAACCATGGTCGGTCCGCCGGGCGTGGGCAAGACGTCCATCGGTCAATCCATCGCCAAGGCGCTCGGCAGAAAGTTTTATCGCTTCTCAGTGGGTGGCATGAGCGACGTCGCGGAAATCAAGGGTCACAGGCGCACGTACGTCGGAGCCATGCCTGGCAAGCTCATTCAGTGCCTGAAATCGACGGGCGTGTGCAATCCAGTCGTGCTCATCGATGAGATTGACAAGCTCGGACGGGGATACCAAGGGGACCCGGCGAGCGCGCTCCTCGAGTTGCTCGATCCCGAACAGAACGGAACTTTTCTCGATCACTACCTCGACGTTCCCGTCGATCTGAGCAAGGTGCTCTTCGTGTGCACAGCCAACGTGCTCGACACAATTCCCGGACCTCTTCTCGATCGCATGGAAGTCGTCCGGCTGTCGGGTTACATTACGGATGAAAAAGTGCAAATCGCCCGCACCTACCTCGAAAAGTCAGCCAAGGAGAAGAGCGGCTTGAAGGATTTCGACGCCAGCATCACGGACGAAGCCATGGCTAAGCTCATCGGCGATTACTGTCGCGAAGCGGGCGTGAGAAACTTGCAAAAGCATTTGGAGAAGATTTATCGCAAGGTGGCGCTCAAGGTGGCGCGCGCGAAGAGCGGGGGAGAGACACTCGATTCGGTGAGCGTCGGCTTGGATGACCTGATTGATTACGTCGGGCACGCTCCGTTCGCGACGGATAAGATTTACGACGCGACGCCGCCGGGAGTGGTGACCGGGTTGGCGTGGACCGCCATGGGGGGCAGCACTCTGTACATCGAGTGCACATCCGTCGACGCGGGCGAAGGTAAGGGGGCGCTCAAGACGACGGGCCAACTCGGAGACGTCATGAAAGAATCGTCCACCATCGCGCACACGTTCGCGCGTCACTTTTTGGAAATGAAGGACGCGGGCAACGATTTCCTCTCCAAGACGTCGCTTCATATGCACGTTCCCGCCGGGGCGACGCCAAAAGACGGTCCCTCGGCCGGAATCACCATCACGACGAGCCTGTTGTCGCTCGCGATGGGTAAACCCGTTAAACCAAACTTGGCCATGACGGGCGAATTGACGCTCACCGGGCGCGTGCTTCCAGTCGGCGGGATCAAGGAAAAGACGATTGCCGCTCGACGAAGCGGCGTCACGACCATCATCTTCCCTGAAGGCAACAAGAAGGATTACGATGAGCTCTCCGAGGACGTTCGTGAAGGTTTGGAAGTGCACTTTGTCAGCGAATACGACCAAGTCTACAAGCACGCTCTCGACTGGGCGCAAAAGTAAGTCGCGGCGAGTGAGAAGACGCGATATTTTTACAACAGTAGCTAAAAATCGACGACGACAACGAAGACGACGTCGAGCATTCTTTTACGTACAAGTACAATACACACACAATTAATCAAATAATCAAAGTACACTCACCGAATCGTCTTCGCGTTCGATACCCTCCAACTCAACGTGCGTCCACGTGTTCAAGTCTCGCGAGAGCACGACGGCGTCGGGCGGATCGATTCGCTTGTAATAATTTCTCAAAACATCCCCCTTGACGAATCCGAACCGTTCGTAAAACTCGAACGCCGAGTAATTGTTTGTCTGGACGTGTAAATACACATCCTTGATGTAAGGATCCTTCGACGCCTCGTTCAACGCTTGCTGGAGGAGCCTCGATCCTATGCCGCCGCCTCTGTGCTCGGCGTACACCCCCAACGTCATGATATACAAACGCGCACCATCCTTGGTTGGATTGAGCTCCAACCTACACGCGATCGCCCCGTATAAAGTCTTCCCATCCACCGCGTCGTACGCCAGCTGCGTCGTCGTTCCCGCACGGGCGCAATCCGAGTAAAACTTATCCTATCCCACACGACTGCGTCAGTCTCTCAGTGCAGTTAGTGGGCGCCCCTCTTTCAATCAACTTCGTCGTCGTCGCACGCACGCACGCACGCACCGCATATCGCACGGGAAATATCACCGAGTTTAACACTCGCAAGTCCTTTTCCGTCTCTGGGGTTAAATTTCGAAACTTTACCCTCGTCGCCATCGTCATCGTCGTCGTCGTGAAATGCAGCACAGCGTTTTTTAAAAGTGCTGCTGCTCTCTTTCACACCGGTCCTCCCTCAGTTGCGGTCGCACCGCCCCGTACATGCGGACGGTCACACCCGATACTACACCGACGGCGATGATGCGCGTCGCGTCGCGTCGGGTGTGTTCAGCCCGTCGCGCGTCTGAACGCACCGCTTCTACCTCATCGGCGGGTCTCTGGAACAGTGTTAAACTTAACCACCTGGATTATCAACAACCTCAGCAACAAAGGAGACGACGAGAAGTAGGCGTCACGGGTGGATGGTGCGCTTCGCACGGGTTCACCCGACGACGATGGACATCGTTAGCGTCCGCGTCGTCTTCATCGACCCCGCCGCCGTCGTCGTCTTCACCGAGTGAGCGAAGGATCGAGCGAGCGCTCGCGGCTTTAAATCTGGAGCAGTCGAGCGGGTGCGTCGATGTTCGAGGCGCTCGATCGACGTTTAGCGAGTACGCCATGGAGGAATTGACCAAACTGGCGGAGGTGTTCGACGAACGCGAGGCGAAAGAGGCGTGGGAGGCGTGCTGCGCCAAGGATTTTGAGAGGTACAGAGGATTAGACTCTGCGCAGAGAGAGGCGGTCGTCAACGCGGCGAGAACGATGTTGCAAACCCGATCCGAGATTGCGTCGTTAGCGCCGGATGGGAGCGGTAAAAAAGCACCGGCGGGTAAACAGAGCATCATAGAGGGCGAGGCGTGGAAGCTCGCGTTGGAACAGGGTAAGCTTGTGCAGCGCGAGGTGGAAGCTGTCATGCGAAACGCGGGCGAAGGTGAACCCGCTTCGTCGACGAGCGACGATTCGTTTCTCTCGGGTCAGGAGCAAGGAAGCGGACGGTGGTTTCAGCTGCGCGCATCGCGCCTCACGGCGAGCGCGTTCGGTAACGCCATTGGCTTTTGGCGTGGCGGGAGAAACGAGTTATGGGAAGAAAAACTTGGGCTTCGAGAGGGGTTCGCAGGAAATGAAGCGACAGAGTGGGGATCGAAGACAGAAGACGAAGCCGTAGCCGTGTACGAGGCGTTTTCTCG
>Ga0181600_10000459_pt1 | contig 31218 bp, 14 predicted proteins | sample 041ome_2_FD_132982 | JGI IMG/M metagenome (GOLD analysis project Ga0181600, IMG submission 132982) | Coastal salt marsh microbial communities from the Groves Creek Marsh, Skidaway Island, Georgia - 041406US metaG (megahit assembly) | ecosystem: Environmental > Aquatic > Marine > Intertidal zone... | reverse complement strand
GGGTTTTTGGTTGAAAAACGACCGTTCGAGTCCCTGCGAACCGTCATCCTAATGAATGAATGAATGAATGAATTCATTTCCATTCCCGTTCGCGACACACGACGACGCGCGAATCGACGGGTTCGACGACGACGAGACGCGATCGAGCGGAGCGCCGGACGTCGGGGGTTCGATATCGGGCGTCGACGACGACGCGGTTGGAAGTCGGTTGAATTGAATTGAATTCATTCAGCGAGTGGATTCGATGACGGATGCGATGTGGGACGCGATCGCGATGACGACGCCGACGGTCACGCGGGAGCGCCCGCGATCGGTCGAGGACGCGATGGAGGAACTCGAGACGTCGCCGTCGACGACAGCCGCCGCGGCGGATGGGGTCTCGGTGGCGCTGACGATGCGGGACGACGCGGAGAAGCGGGAAGCGGGGAGCGAGGAAGCGTCGAGCCGCTCGCGAGACGAGCGGCCGAGCGAGAGGGCGCGGTGCGCGCGGAGGGAAGCGAAACGGGCGGTTTTGAGCGATGCGAAGTGCGTGCCCGTGGTGAGGTTCGGGTCGGTTCGGGTTGGGGAGACCGGGAGGGTGTGGTTGGAGATTGAAAACGACACGGCGTCGACGCAGGTGCGCAGAGGGGAACCGAGAACGAAGCGAACGCGAGACGAAGACGAAGACGAACGCGAACGAGTGCGGACGCGCCGATGCGACGCGCAGTTGAGCGCGAACGCGCGCGACGCGTGGTGAACCGCGCGATGACTGACCCTGACGACCCGTCGTCGCCCGTTACGCGTTCGCGCAGGAGGTTACGTTTAGAGCTTCGCGCGCCGCCGAAGACGGCTTCGCGTTGGACCGAACCAATTTTATCGTACACCCCGGGACGACCGAACGCGTGGAGATCTCCTGGACCCCGACCAAGGCGATGTCGGCGACGTATTGCGGACAGATTTGTTTCGATGTCGTCGCCGAGGCGCCGGTGGAGATGCCAGCGGTGGAGATGAAGGCGCGCGTGCGAGGCGTGGCGACGGGTGGGGCGTTGCGCGCGCTCGACAACGGGGCGGAGGAACGTTCGCTCGTCGTCGGGAGCGCGACCAAGCGACCGAGGGATTCGAGACTGGCGACGCGGCGGTCTTTAGTCACGTCACCGAGGAAACTTTCGCCAAACGTGGTGGTGGTGTGCTCGGAGAAGGATGAGATGAAGTTGAAGCAGCGACGCGTGGACAAGGAGAATGAGAGCTCGGCGTCGGCGCCCGTGGCGAGGGCGTTGCAGTTGCAAAAGAAAGAGGCACACGAGGACGCTCCGACGGCGACGAAGGCGGCGGAAGATGGTGATTTTCAAGCGGGAATATGGTTGCGTCAACAAGAGCTGGCGTTCATCGCGTGGTTGAATCACACCGTCGTTCTCGACGAAGCGGGTACGATGGGCGACGACGCCCCGGTTGGCAATCGAGGCGGCGCCGCCACGGCGAGAGAAGTGAGACAAACGGTTCGTAACAAGCTCACGTCGTTGTACAGCTACGACGACGAACTCGGTCGGGTTTTGAAAAAGACGTACAGGCACGTCGATAACGCGAGGCTTCGATTAAACACTCGTCAGTCGTTCATGGATGACACGGCGCTCGAGGAGGATTTCGTTCGAGCGCTCTCGTGCTACTCGCCGTTTTGGTTACAACTCGGTGTCGACGTCGTCGTCGGTGGCGGGGTGGTTTGGAAGCGACACGGTGGCGACTTACACGCGATTCAAAAGGATTGCGTCGACGTGTTGCGTCGCGATCGAGATTTGGAGATTGAATTCGGCACGGGACATTATCCGGGCGCGCCGCCGTACGCGCACGGATACGAAGAGGCGCTGAGTCGCAACATTCTAAAGCGGGTGCTCCTTCTCGTCTTCATCCTCGATCGCGCGGCGACGTCAGGGCTTCCGCCGAACACGCCGCTTCTCATGCGCCCGCGCGCGGCGCTGAAGAAGAGCGAGGACGTTTTGCGCGCCGCATTGCGTGGGTCCATGTACGGAGAGGGCGACTTGATTCGCAACTTGAGTCAGTGCTCGTACAAGCTGCGTTATGAACAAAATCCGATTCGCGAGTACGACTTTACTTGCACCAACCTCGCGGTGGATCTTCGCGACGGCGTGCGATTGTGCCGATTGATGGAGGTGCTCAACTCGGACGTGCTGTTTATGAGTTACGACGAGAAGAACAAAGAGTGGAAGAGGAGCTTGTTGAGCGAGGCGCACTTTCCGTGCGCTTCTCGAGCGCACAAAATTCACAATGTTGAAATCGCCATGCGCGTCATCAAGGATCAACAAGTTGGGCTTCCGGGGACGTGGAGTCGCATCAAGGCGGAAGACATTGTCGATGGTCACTTGGAGCACACGATGGGTCTGCTCTGGGCGCTCATGATGCATTACTCGGCGCCTGGATTGCTCTTGCCCAAGTCGCTCGACGCCGAAATCGAACGATTGGGAGGCCGAGTTCCGGACGTGAAGAGAATCGAGCGACTCGCCGCGGCGAAGCGCGGAGATTCCGTCACCGAGTCTCCGCAGTGCGCCATGGAAGCGCGATTGTTCACGTGGGCCAAGGCGGCGTGCGCAACGCAAAAGGTTGAGTTGAACAATTTGGGGAGCGCCTTTACCGACGGACGCGTTTTGTGCGCGCTCATCAGAGCGTACGCGCCGATGATGATTCCGAAGCGTCGCATCGGGGCTGCACCTCTCAAGCTCAATGATGCAGATCCGGAAACTGCTAAGAGCGCCCTGACGATCGCCCGCGACAACTTTGCCGTGGTATCCAAGGCGCTTCAAGCGCTCGGCGGCGTTCCCAATCCGACGTTTGACATTCGACTATCTACCAGTGGAGATGACGTCGAGTCACCCGACCCACGCGCCGTGAGCGGGTATTTGCTCTTCCTTAGCGCGCGTTTGCTTCTCCTCAGACAGCAAGAAGTTGCATGCATCCGCGTGCAACGATGGTGGAGGTGGCACAGGCCGAACAGACCTCGATTCGCCGCCGTCGCTCAAAGGTGGATTTCGGCGACGACTGTCATCGCTTCGCACGTGCGTCGTGCGCAAGCGGTCAAGTCTGCTCGAGCGCGCTCGGACGCCATCGTAAAGGTGCAAGCCTTTAGACGAGGTCGCAGCGAACGCATCGAGTTTATGAAGAAGCGCGACGCGGCGGTGAAGATTCAAGCCTTTTACCGCATGCGCATCGCTCACTTGCAATTTGAGGACGCCAAATGGGCCGTTACAAAGATGCAAAAGATTCGCAAGGGTAGCCTGCAGCGCAAACGATTCCAGGAACAGAGACGTGCTGCGAGTCTCATCCAAGGCTGGTACCGCACCGTTGTCGCGAGAAACGAATACCTGAGCAAGGCGATTGCTGTCACGGTCGTTCAGGCGCATTGGCGAGGATTCGTCGCTCGCAAGCTCGTAAAGCAGATGAAAGAACGTCGCGCCGCGGTGATTCACGGCGCCGCGTGCAAAATCCAAGCAGCTTTTCGCAAATGCCTCGTGCGCAAGCAATTTTTACGACTGCGATGGGCCGTCACTCTCGCGCAAGCTCGTGCCAGGAGCGCGAATTCGAGACGAAAATTTGTCAACACACGCAAGGCGACGCTGAAGATTCAGCAAAATGTGCGTCGCTTCTTGTGCTTCAAGGCGTACCAGCGCCGATCGCAGATGATTCAAGAAGAAAAGCGTCGCACAGCGGCGATCGTCATTCAAAGCCATTTCCGAGGTCACATGTCCCGAGAGCGCGAATTTACGCGCTGTGTCAAGGACGCCTTCGCAACGACGATTCAAGCGTTTTGGAGAGGCTACGTGGCGAGAAAAGCTGCCAAGCGTCTTCGACTTGTCAAGGAGAGTCGTATGGCGGCGTTGGAACAAGCTTCTATATACAACTCTGCCGAGACGATTCAGCGTCACGTTCGCGGATGGTTGTGCCGCCGCGACTTGGCGCGTAAGCGCGAGTGCGCCATCGCTATTCAATCCCAGTGGCGAATGTACAACGAGCGCTTGAGTTTCAAACTTCAACGCGCGGCGAGCATTCTGATTCAGAGGCATGCGCGACCAATGATTGAAAGCAGGATGCGTGCGAAGAAGGAGAAGAACATTGCCGTCATTCAGGCTTACGTCAGAGGATGGCTCGTGCGCAAGCGTTCGGCGCCTCGCGTAGCTCTCATTCGCAGAAACATTGCGCGAACGTCAGCGAATGCCGAGCCGCGCCACTCGTTGCGAGCGCGAGCGCAAAAGGCTGCGTCGATGATAAGCGCTCCGCGTACGCTCAAAGAGTGCGTGCGAGGTTGCGCATTTTTCTCCGAGCACTGGTCGCTCTCGCCCGTGTGCAGAGACGCCGCGACGGCTCCGTCAGTTCTGCACGCACTGATGAGAAACATTCGGCAGTGCACGCGCTCGTCCAAGCAGTTTGTGCTCATCACCGCAGCGTACGACTTGCTTGAGACTATTGCCAGCGATGACGACTACGTCGACGCGCTCGCTGAATCCCGTGACTGCCTCGTCATCATCATGGAGCACATGCAAATGTTCCGCGACAGACCGTCGTTTGTTGAATCCGCCGTCGATCTCGTCCTCGCGCTGTGCGACAACAAGCGTGCGAGGAAATCAATGGCGAAGAACAATTTTGGCGCCAAGATTGAATCGATGTGCGAGGTTCTGTCGGCGAAGAGAATGGAAAACAGACGGCGAGCCATGTCGTTCGCGCAACAGGGACGCTATCGAGACGAAGAGGAGGCGAGAGAAGAACTCTTAAACGCCGAGCGTTCGCTGTCCGCGCTCAAGAGGCTGTCGCGCAGTAGAAGAGCTTAGAGAGTACTAAACAAATGTGTATTAAAACAAGCCCAGCCGCAACTTAATTTCACGACTTAATGCGCATGGTGAATGGGATACGGAGGTAGATGCGCACGAAATCCAACAAGCACAGCACTGCCATGCCGCTACCCATGGACTCCCAGAACACCTGGGATATCGGCATCGGTTTGTTCTCGTCAACTCGCAAAAACATTGGAAACGACACGAGAAAGTAAATGCCGTAAAACGCAGATCCCAGCGTGTACGCCATGTGTCTATTCTCAAACGAATAGTACGGAAATCCGCAAATCGTCAAGCTCTCCATAAACGCCGTCGTGTATGACATCGCACCCACCGCGACGCACTCAAACACAAACCTATACGCGTCATCGACAAAACCAGTGCGAATTCTACGCAAAGCCGCGTTCGATAGCACGTGATAAAACATAAAGTACGCGTGCGTCATGAGATACATGGAAATCGGAACATCGTTGAGCCGATGCGCATCAAACGTGTAATCCGCCTTTAACACGGCGTAAAAGTAATGCGTGTACCAGTAATTCCCGATGAATGAAAACACCGCAATCCACAAATTCGCCTTGATGATGTAACGGTCACTGAGTTTCCGTTTCGCATCCGCGTCGCATGGAAACATCAAAGGAACGACCAAAGCCGGCGCCGCGCACACCCCGCAATACGCCAGGTAGCCCCAACGCCCGAACGACTCGTACGCCGACGTCGCGATCACCACCACGACGCTCGCAATCCAACACGCGCTGTACTTTAAACAAAACATCTCCGCCCACGCTTTCGACGGGTTCACGCGCGCGTCAACGAACCAGCGGGCCGTCGACGTCGCTTCCTTTTTCGATGATATCGCGGACGATGCCGGTGCATTCAACCTCGTCGCTCGACGCGTCGGTCGGGTTTTCGCCGGCGTCAGCGTCGCGTACGACACGGCGAGGCAGGCAAAGATGCAGACAAAGATGCCCGTCATGTCTGTTGGGATGTCCCCCGTGAGCGGCGACATGATCGGAACGGATGCGCGGCGTTAAAGTGCGGTCAGCCGTCAGTGTTGCGCACGCGAAAGAAACGAAGCATGGCCAACCCGGGTAAAGCGCTCGCGAGCGATAGCGAAGACGACGACGATCGCGTCGAAGACGTCCCGGAGGTCGAGAAGGAGGTTGATCGCGACGAACCGGCGGCGAAAAAGGTACAGGGTTTACGACGAACGCCACGAAACGAAACGAGTGAACGAATGTTTTGAAAGATGCGTTCGCTTTTTGAAATAAGATGGGATTCGTTTCGCGAACGACGACAACGACGACGACTGACGATAACGGCGTATCCACGCGTCGCTGCGCGCAGGTGAAAACGTTGAAGAAGAAGAAGGCGTCCAAGGGTGATGATGACGACGACGACGATAGCGATGACGATGGATCTGTGGATAGCGAGTGCATCGACGACTTGTCGGGTGACGAAGTGGACACGTCGAACATCATCTCCGGCGGACGTGCGTCGAGACGCGGGCGTCCGACCGTGTTCACCGCGCAAATGTACGCGCAGGGTGGACTCGGTAGCGATAGCGATGACGAGTGAGCGGGGATTGCGTTCGTGGGTTACTAGTTGAGAAGTTTATAATTGAAAAGATGAAGTGAACATGACAGCACAACATGACGCGCCGCGCCGCGCTCGAACTGTACCGACGAATCGTCCGCGCCGCGAAAGGTTTCGACGCGATCGAAGGGGCGAATGCGATCGCCGATGCGAGAACGGCGTTTCGGGCGAACGCGAACGCGGTGAACGCTGAGGAATTGCTCGTGAAGGGTGAGCAAAGACTTGAAGTCGCGACGCACTACGGGATTTCGCACGAACGGATGGCGCACGCGGCGCTCGCGGGAGGCGGTAATAAGGACATCGAGCCACCCTCGGGGATGAGCGAGGACGCTGGGCGGTCGGCGGCGTTGCGAGAGACCATGGCCAGCCAGTTTCCGGTGAACCCAGCGGCGGCGGCGGCGAGAGCGGCGGCGAGAGCTCGACGTGCGGCGGTATCCAGAAGCGAAAGCGAAGGTTCGGGTGGGGCGTGAAGACAAACAATGCGTATCGCGCTGCGTTGAAATAGCCTAGCTCGCGCGATGTAATCTCTAGTAGCTCTAATCTAGTCTCTATCTTTTACGTCGATGGACGAACATCCTCGCGTGCCAAGGCGTCGCTCACCAAATTGACTCGGAACCGTAGTTTTTCGTTTCTCGATACGCTGGCACGGTGTAAAGGAACTGCAACACCGGTCGGTCGGCGCTGGAGGCGTTCGCCATGCCACGGTGGAGCAGTCGATAATCGTAGAGCACGCTCTGACCGGCTTTTAATATTCCATCAAACGCACAATTTAACATTGACGCCGCTTCTCCAAAGCCGATGAGCTGGCTCGTCTTGTGCGACTTGAGGAAAAACTGCGTAAATCCCGTGGTTTGATCGAGATCGATCAGAGGCATGAAGACGCACACACCGTAGGGCATCGCTTGCCCTTCCCCAGTAGCCGGGGAGCACTCGACGTCGAGATGCCTGCCGTCGGCGTGCCACTCCTGCACTTTCGCACCCGGGCGCGAGTACACCACGCTCACATTGACATTCCAACCGCCCGATAACAAACCATTAATGTAAGGGAGCCAGGGCGCGTCTGTGTGCGCCAGCGTCCGAAGATGCGACCATCGATCCGAGCTTAAATCCACGAGAGCGTCGAAACGCTCGCATCCGCGCGACCCAATCTCCTTAAACGCGAAAGCATCCGACCCGTACGCCACGTGCTTGTGCGCCGTCGCGAACCGATCCTCCACATCCCGTATAAACTCGCGCACGCTCTCCCGAATGACCCCCACGCGCTCGGCGCGCACCGCCGTCTCGCACGTCGCCGCTCCGAAATTTCCAAACCGACTCGACGACGCCTTCACATCCTCCGTCAATCGCAAATCCCGCCCCATCTCCGCCGCATCGCTCCATCCCCCCAGCGGCACGTATCCCGGCGCGGTGACCAACGTCGCGCACTCCTCGACGACGACGCCCAGACCCATCCCTTCGACGCTCTCGGTCAACCGTCGAGCCAACCGAGCCTCCTCGCTCGAGCACGCCCGACACCTCCAACGCACCGTCGCGTCCACCGTCTTCGCGTCTCGCGCGTGCGTCTCCACGATTCGCATCTCCCTCGACGTCGTCCATCGCGTCGCCCGCAATCCATCCATCAAGCGCCGCAAATCTCCGTCGCCGTCACCGTCGACGACGCGCGCTTCATTCGCGTCATCTTTTCCGTAACCATCATCATCGCGCGCGCGTCGTCGTCGTCTCGCGAGCGTCAACCGCACGGCGTGCGTCGCCCCGGTTCGCTCGTCCCCGTACAGCGCCTCGTCGTCGCGCTCGTCCGCGTCGTCCGAGGCGCGCATGTCCGCCGCGCGCGTCGCCGTCGACGACGACGAACGACGACCGACGCGGTCTGGCGGGTACAAAGACGGCGGCGGCAGAGACGCCGCAAAGCGCGTCATCTCGAGACGCATCGACGCACCGACGACGACGACGACGACGCGATGAGCGACCAAGCGGTGTTGTTGCTTCGAAAGCAACTCAAAGGTGCGAAGACGACGCGACGCGATGCGCCGCCGTTCGCGGGCGCGAACCGACGCGCGCGCGCGCGGGAGAGAGAGAGTTGTCGTCGTCATCGTTTTTCTTTTCGAACGAAACGACGTTCGGGTTGTTCTCGACGACGACGCGCGCGCGCGCGAAGGGGAGCTCGTGGAGTTAAAGAGACGGAGGGTGATGATGCGCGGAAGACTGACGATCGCGCGTTTCTGTGATTGGACGACGCGGGACGACGCAGAGCTCTCTAGGCACCCGATCGAAGGCTTCTCGGCGGGTCTCGTGGACGACTGCAACGTCTTCGAGTGGCAAGTCACGGTGATGGGTCCGCCCGATACGCTCTATGAGGGTGGGTTTTTCACGTGTAACATGACGTTCCCGAACGATTACCCGAACAGCCCGCCCAAGGTGAAGTTTGTGAGTGAAATGTGGCACCCGAACGTGTACCAAGACGGACGCGTGTGTATTTCGATTTTGCACAGCCCGGGAGACGACCCGCACGGGTACGAGGACGCGAGCGAACGCTGGAGCCCGGTGCAAACGGTGGAAACGATCATGTTGAGTATTATTTCTATGCTTTCGTCGCCGAATGATGAGAGCCCTGCGAACTTGGATGCCGCGAAGGAGTTCCGAGAGGACTATAGCGCCTTTAAGAAGCGCGTGGCGAGATGCGTTCGCAAGTCTCAAGAGGAGTAAATTACAGAGTTAACGTGACGTACGAAGAATGAGATGCGTGATGAATGAATGAAATATGTAGTCAGTCTAGCCGACCCGAAGTAGATAGCCGCGTAGCAATGCGCTTACTTGTGAGAAACAAATGATTATGAGATGAATATTGAAAATGTCGTCTTCTACACGCACCGAATGGGATTAGGAATCGTTTATATGGCAAGCTTGGCGAAGGCTTCGGCGGCGGCGATGGCGTCTGGGACAGCGTCCACGTTCGGACCTTGACCTTGCGCGACACCATTCTTACCACCACCACCCTTACCACCGAGTGGACCACACACCGCCCCGAGCCAGCCCTTGACGTCGATGCCAACAGCCGGCGGGACGCTCACGTAGATGAACTCCTTACCATTCACGTTGGACAAGAGAGTACAAGCGATGCCTTCCGCGAACGCATGCGTGGCCGCCTCTCTCAACGCGTTGGCGTCAGTTCCGTCACTGAGCGTCGCAACGAAGTACTTACCACCGGCAGACTTGGTGTCTTCGGTGAGTTTCTTCACATCTACAATGGCTTGCTCCTTTGCCGCAGCCGCCGCCTCCTTGTTCGCTTCAACGACGCGCTTGATTTGTCTATTCAGTTCCTCCTTGATCGCTTCACGCAAAAGGACCGGGATGACCGTTTGGTCGACGACGTTCTTGAGCGGTGCCAGGCTCGCTTCAAGCTCTGGACCACCCTTGATGCCGTCGCACGCCTTGACTTCGGCGAGAAGCGCTTCGCCTCGCTTGATCGCCTCTTGCGCCGCGCCGCGCGTGGCGCCAATGATACGACGGATACCCTTGGCCACACCGCCCTCTTCAAGAATGGCAAACTGTTCGGCAAAGTTCGTCGTCGCGAGATGCGTACCGCCACAGAACTCGATGGAGTAGTTTGCCCACTTTTCGTCAGACGGATTGGCGAGGAGCTCGTCAATCTTCGGCCCGACAGAGACGACGCGCACCGGGTCCGGGTACACTTCACCAAAGACGGCGCGCAAGCCGTTGATAGCCATTGCTTGATCCAAGGCGACTTCTCTCTTGTCGACAGACAAGTTGGACTTGATTTGTTCGTTCACGATGCGCTCGACTTCAGCAAGTTGCTTGACAGTCGCCGGCTTGTTGTTGGAAAAGTCAAATCGCAACTTTTCATCGTCGACGAGGGAGCCCTTTTGATCGACGCCGTCGCCAAACACCTTTCTGAGCGCGTAGTTCAAGACGTGCGTCATCGTGTGGTTTGGCATGATGTTGTCGCGTCGGTTGTAATCCACCGCGCACTTGGCGGCGGCGCCAACCTTGACTTGTCCGGTGACTTCACCAGTGTGCAGGACGAAACCCGCAGCCACCTTGACATCCTCCACGGCGACGGAACCACCGTCCGTCGTGATGGCGCCGGTGTCGCACACTTGCCCACCAGATTCGGCGTAGAACGTGGTCGCGTTCAACACGAAACCGTACGGACCCTCGGCATCGGCGGTGGATTGGATAAATCCACTCGGAGACAAGATTGCGGAAATCGTGGCGTCGAGCGCCGGACGACCTTCGGCGTACTTGTGTTCGTCATTCGTGGTGGTGATGCCGTTGTCTTGTAACCAAGCGGTGGCTTCAGCTTCAAAGAGAAGCTGGACACCGCCGGACTTCTTACCCGCGGCGCGAGACTTCTCTTGCGCTTCGGCGAAAGCTTTCGCGAAACCTTCGTTGTCGAGGGTGAAACCGTTTTCTTCCGCCATGATTTCGGTGAGATCATTCGGGAAACCGAAAGATTCCCACAAGAGGAACGCCTCCGGGCCACTGATGACACTGCGTCCTTCCTTCTTCGCGGCTTCGAGCACCTTTTTGAATTGCTCGATACCCTTTTGGAGGGTGCGGCCAAAGGAAGTCTCTTCGTCAGAGATGATTTCCGTAATGTGTTTTTGCTTGGCCTCGAGCTCTGGGAAGACGTATCCGAGTTGCTTGACGACAATCGGAACGAGCTTGCTGAAGAAGCCTTGTTCCGCGCCGAGCTTTTCGCGACCGAAGCGCACGGCACGTCGGAGAACGCGGCGCAACACGTAGTTACGGCCGTCAGATCCCGGGGCGGCGCCGTCGGCAATCGCGATGGACAAGGTGCGAATGTGATCCGCGACGACGCGGTACGCCATATCCTTCTCACCGACATCCTCCTTACCGAGGAGACCGGTGTACGGAGCAGCGCCGGTGACGCGTTGGATTTCCTTGAAGATGGGCATGAAAACATCGGTGTCGTAGTTGCTCATCTTGTTTTGGAGCACAGAGGTGAGACGCTCGAAACCCATGCCCGTGTCGACGTGCTTGGCCGGCAACGACTTCAACACGCCACCCTCTTCGCGGTTGTACTGAATGAACACGACGTTCCAGATTTCAAGGCAGTTGGGATCATCCATGTTGACCAACGAGGAGGCGTCGCGGCCACCGATGCGGTCGTAGTGAATTTCCGTGCACGGTCCGCAGGGACCGACGTCACCCATTTCCCAAAAGTTATCCGCGCATCCGAAAGGCATGACGCGGGATTCCGGAAGAAACTTGAGCCAAATGTTTTTCGCTTCGAGATCCGGTTGGAGGCCTTGAGACTCGTCACCGCCAAAGTACGTCGCGTAAAGCCGATCAGCCGGAAGCTTGTACACCTCGGTGAGAAGCTCCCACGCCATGGCGATCGCTTCCTCTTTGAAGTAGTCGCCAAAGGACCAGTTGCCCAACATTTCAAAAAAAGTGTGGTGGTACGTGTCCTTACCGACGTCGTCCAAATCGTTGTGCTTACCACCGGCACGGATGCACTTTTGGGAGTTGGTCGCCTTGGTGAGCTTGGCGAGCGCCGTCTTCGGGTCAGCCTTACCCAAGAAGATGGGCTTGTATTGGTTCATACCCGCGTTGGCGAAGAGCAACGTGGGATCGTCCACAGGCACAGCCGGGGAAGACGGGAAGTAGGTGTGGCCGTACTTCTTCTCGAAAAACTCAATGTAAGTGTCGCGAACGCGCTTGGAGGGCCATTCTTCGACGTACTTGACCGGTCGCGGAAGCTGCTTCGGACCGCTCGGGTCGTACTTCACTTCCTCCTCGCACACCGGCATGGTGCCGACGGATTCGAGCCACTCTTGAGTGGAGAAGACAGTCTCAATCCAGCGAAGGAGCTTCGGGTACTTGTCCGCCCACACGCTGCGCGGGACGAGGTAGCAATACACATTGCTCAAACCGCTCGCACCGACGATATCCGCGAGAGAAATGGCGTTGTCAACCAAAAAGACGGCGTCGTGCGCCGCCAAGTACGCCTCGACGGCGTCCATAAACTTACCGACAACCTCGCGAGCCTCCGCCTCCTTCTTCTCATCGTACACCAACCCGCGATCCCGACCGATGCCAACGATCGGGTACAACCACATCGGCCCGCACACGTCCACCGCGTTGAACGCATCCATCCACCCATCGATTCTCGCCCGCGTCCACGCGTCCTCCGGGTACACGCTCGACCCGCTCGAACCCGCGCATGCCAAGTACCTCACGATGGCGTTGCTCTCGAACGCCGCGCTTCCCTTTTCCACGTTTTCCAAGCACGGCACCTTTCCAAACGGGTTCTTATCCCTCAAGTACTCGGCCGTTTTATTCGTCGTCCCCATGACGCACTCCGCCGTCGTCAACACATCGTCCGACACCCCAGAAAACCGCGCCGTCGCCGCGATTCGGTGCGACCGAGTCGTCTGTCCGTACAAACGAAGCGACATCGCGCGACGCCCCGCGGTTCCCGATTCCTCCACCGCCGACCGCGTCCCGCGCGTCCCGCGATCGATCGCGCGTTCCGTTCCGGTTCGATTCGATCCGCCGCCGCGTCACAAATCCTCGGTTGGATAAACCTTTTTCCTTCCTTCGCGCCGACCACTTCCCGCGACGACGACGACCGCTTCCCACAATCAGCCAACCTCCGCGTCGCGAGCCTTCTTCCCGCGCGTCTCCGCCGTCCTCGCTCGTCGTGAACGAGACCGCGAGGCGCGTTGTGACGCGACCGGGACCGAGATCGACGATGGGATTACTCATCATCAGCTCGAGAGGGCGAAAACGCGTGGGGTTTAGTAGAATGGAAGCCGGGCGCTCTTTCGCGCTCGAACGTCGGACGTCGGACGTCGGCGTGAAACGGAAAACGCGTCGTAAAGATGTGTTTAGTGTATTAATAATCGTACGCCGCGCGATGCGATGCGGACGGGGGGAGAACCCGTCCGTTCGTCAAACGCGGGGAGGAGGAAACGCGCGCGAATGCGAATGCGAATGCGAAACGCGAACGCGACGCTTTCCGGGTTTGTTGGCGGTGGCCTCTTCTCTTTCGATTTAAAGCTGGAGGTGGTAGTCCGCGGGAACCTTGACGTTCCACCCGCGCTCGTCGGGAAGACGTCCCTGTTGGATGCCGGTGAGCTCGTCGTACATGGCTTGCGCCACGGGACCGACGGCGCCGTCTTGGAAGAGCGCTTTTTTGCCCTTGTACGTGACGGAACCCACCGGAGCGACGACGACGGCGGTGCCGGTGCAGAAGCACTCGTCCGCTTCCATGACTTCTTCGATGGACACGGCGCGTTCCTCGATCGTAAAGCCTCGCGCCGCGGCGAGCTCGCAAATGGAGCGTCGCGTGATGCCCGGAAGAATGGTTCCCTGGAGCGCCGGCGTGGCGATGGTTTTGCCTTTAACCATGAAAAAGTTGCAAGAGCTCACCTCCTCGATGTACTTGTTCTCTCTCGCGTCGAGGTACATGACGTCAGAGAAACCCTTACCCTTCGCTTCTAACTGAACCTTGAGCACCGGCGAGTAGTTACCGATGCACTTGGTGCTCCCGCTCCCGCCCGGCGCCGCCCTGTGGTACGTCTCCTCCACCGTGAGGTCAATGGGAGTGAGCTGCCCACCCTTGAAATACGACGCCACCGGGGAGCAGTACACCAAAAACGTGTAGCTCGGCGCCGGTCCGAGCCCCAAAATCGCCCCGGTACCAATCAGAAGCGGTCGAAGGTACAGCGATCCCATGCCCACCGGCGGCACGTAGTCTCGGTTGGCGCTCACCGTCTGCAACACAGCCTTTTGAAACAAGTCTCGCGGCACCGCCGGCATGGACATTCTACCGGCGCCCTCTTCGCACCGCTTCGCGTTTTCTTCCGGTCGGAACACCAACAGCTCCCCGTCCGCCGTTCGGAACGCCTTCATACCCTCGAACACCCCTTGTCCGTAGTTCAACACCGCCGCCGCGGGACTCAAGCTGAGGTCTCCGTACGGCGTCACCCCTTGCACCTCCCACTCCCCACCGAGCTCGCACGTCGCCACGAACATGTGGCTCGTCGGCGTCAACCCGAACCCGATCGCGTTCCAATCGATTTCGCTCGCCGGTTTCGGCGCCGCGCTCGGCGAAAGCGCCGCCGTTCGCGTCGTCGTCGTCGTTCGCATCGTTCGCCCCATCTTGCGTGGGGTTTGGTGGCCGATCCCCCGCCCCGCGCGTTCGACGCGCGTCGTCGTCGTTCGCATCGTCGTCGCCGTCCGCATCGGTGCTCGTCCCGCGTCCTTCGCTCTGCGTTCTCGGCCCTTCGCCGGTCCGTCGTCGCTCGCTCGCGCGTCGCTCTGTCGTCGCTCTGTCAGCGTCGTCGTCGTCGTCGTCAGCCATCCACGACGCCACGGCGGCGGTCGCGTCGATCGGATCCTACTTTAGGGTGTAAGAAATCATTAGAGACCTCTAGTAGATAGTATAGTACGATGGTTTGCAACTGTAGTCGGTTGTTTAGATGGTATGGTTTATTACTGGATAGACTTTTCATACACTATAGTACGATACATGTAGACCCTAGGGTTTATGCATAAAAACAGTGAGTGGTTTGCACGCAGTCAGTCGCGCTCGGCGGCAATCACCGACGCTGACCTCGCGTCGACGACGACGACGACGACGACGACGACGCGCTCGAGAACGGCGAAGGATGAAGATCGATGAAGTGCCGAGCTTGGCGAGGAAAGCCCGGATCGCGACGCACACGCACATCAAGGTTCGTCTCGCGTTCGATGCGAACGGCGCGGAAAACTTGGGCGCTTCGGCGGCGTTGACTGGATTGGATTGGATTGGATCGACGCTCGTGGGTTCGGTGACGACGCGCGTGGGTTCGGTGACGACGCGATGACTGACGCGATGATGATGACGCGCGCGAATCGACGCAGGGACTCGGACTGAAGGATGACGGAACGGCGGCCGAAACGGCGGCGGGATGGATCGGGCAGGAAAACGCGCGCGAAGCGTGCGGCGTCGTGGTGGACATGATCAGAGAGAAGAAAATGGCGGGTCGGGCGTTGTTGATGACGGGAGCGCCGGGAACTGGGAAGACGGCGATGGCGCTCGGGATCGCGCAGGAACTCGGGACGAGGGTTCCGTTTTGTCCAATGGTTGGGAGCGAGGTGTACAGCTCGGAGATCAAAAAGACAGAGGTGCTCATGGAGAATTTCAGAAGAGCGATTGGTTTACGTATCAAAGAGGTCAAGGAGGTTTACGAGGGTGAGGTGACCGAGATGACGCCTGAGGAAACCGAGAGCACGAGTGGGGGTTACGGTAAGGTTATCTCCCACGTTGTCGTTGGATTGAAGTCGGTCAAGGGTACGAAGCAACTCAAGTTGGACCCGGCGATTTACGAGGCGCTGCAACAGGAAAAGGTTCAGACTGGGGACGTCATTTACATTGAAGCAAACAGTGGAAGCGTCAAGCGCGTCGGTAGATGCGACGCGTACGCGACCGAGTTTGACCTCGAGGCGGAAGAGTACGTTCCGCTACCAAAGGGTGACGTGCACAAGCGCAAGGAGATTGTGCAAGACGTGACGTTACACGACTTGGACGCCGCCAACGCGAAACCCGTTGGAGGCCACGACCTCGTCGCCGTCATGAACCAGCTGAACAAGTCGAAGAAGACGGAAATCACGGAAAAGTTGCGACAAGAAATCAACAAGGTGGTCAATGGGTACATCGACCAAGGCATCGCGGAGCTCGTCCCGGGTGTCTTGTTCATCGACGAGGTGCACATGCTCGACATCGAGTGCTTCACCTACTTGAACAAGGCTTTGGAGTCTTCCCTCGCCCCAATTGTAATTTTGGCCACAAACAGAGGTATCTGTACCGTCAAGGGTACCGATATCCAGGCACCGCACGGCGTACCGACGGATTTGTTGGACAGGCTCATGATTGTCAGAACAATGACGTACACGGTTGAGGAGATGGTTCGCATTCTCGCTGTGAGAGCCCAGATTGAAGAGCTCGATATCGACGAGGAATCGCTCGCGCACTTGGCTGATGTCGGTGACAAAACATCATTGAGACACGCGATGCAATTGTTGTCGCCAGCCTTCATCGTGGCCAAGACGAATGGTCGCGAAAAGGTGGCGCTCGCCGACTTGCAAGAGTGCGAGGACCTCTTCTTGGACGCCAAGGCGAGCGCGAGAATGCTACAAGAGCAGGCGGACAAGTATTTAGCTTGATGGATGATTTTGTGTAAGGGAGAATTCTAACAACCATAGTATATATAACATACAAGAAGCACCGCCGCGGCAAGCACTAGTCAAGTACATGTACAACGTCACTACCACGCGCAATTTTTGAGACGTGTACGTCGCTCACTTGTTACTTCCGCCGCCGCTCGCACCACCCTGGGTGCTGTCGCTCGCGTGCGCGGTGTGCGCTTCCGAACGTGAACTATTGGTGATACCCATCGCTCTGGCGTCATCTTTGTCGAGGAAAGAGTCAGAACCAGTGGAGAGGAGATCAAGTTGTTGTCTCCACATTTGCTTGGAGCACAAATTGCCGCGAACATTCTTCATGACGGAGACGGTCGTCTGCCGATTCACTGGATGCATCTCGCGTAAAAGTGCAGTTTCCTCTTGTTCGGTGAGCTTGACCCGAAAGAGTCCAGCCAGAAAGTTGTACACGACGCGAAAATCGGGCGAGATGAGCTCCATGTTTGCCCGGGCTCTCGCCGCGGCTTCCGCCGCTGACTGCTTCGTCGGAAAGTCGTCGTACAAATCGCTCTCCGGGTTATCCTTCATCCTGGCTTTCGCGGCGCGTTTTTCCTCTCGCAAGCGCATGGCTAACGCCTTTCGCGCCGCAGCCGTACCATTTTTCGACTTGTGTCTCGGCGGCGGCACGTGTTCGCCCGTTCCATTCTTCAACACCTTTAGAAAATACTTTTGCGCGTGCGAACGAATCTGAATCACCGTCTTCGTCCCCACGTACGCCTCGATCTTCTTCCAATCTCGATCGTAAAGCTCCAAAGCCTTGACAAACCTCGCGTGTTCCTTCGGGGTCCACGATACCCGCGCCCGCGTCTGCGTGTACTTCTTTCTCGTCTTCTTCTCGCCGACGTCTGGCGACGCGTCCGCCCCGTCGCCGCCGCCACCCTCCGCGTCCATCATCGCTCGCGCGTTCGCCGCCATCTCCGCGAGCGTTTCTTCACCCTCGTTTCCTTCTTCCCCTCGACGCGCGTTCGCCCCGTCCGCCATCGTCGTCGGTCGATCGGGATCGCTTCGTCTCCTCGGATCGTTCACGTCTTGGTCGCAATTATTCAATCGTGTTCCTTCGATCCCGAACGCCAACCGTCGGGCGTCCTTAAGCGCCCGTCCGTCGGTTCACTCCGTCGAAATTCGAGAGACGACGCGCGAAGACGCCCTTCGGTTTTCCACGCTCCGCTCCGCGCGAGATCTCGACGCGTCAGGGTCTCCAGTCGCGCGCGGCACCCATGCATGGGATCGCGGCACCCGTGCATGGTTTCGTGTATGAGCATACAGTAATATGAACATAAAAAAATCTTGTCTCGACATGGATCAAAATCTCAACTGAAAATCCATCCATCCATCAGACGCCGACGACGACGACGAGTTCCGACGATGTCGACGGTGGCGATCGAGAACGAGCCGACGCAGAAACACCCCGTCGCGCTCGCGGCGACGCTCGTCCTGAAAGCGACGCCCGTCGTCGCGTACTGCGTGTGTGAAATCTTCAACTCGGATTTCGTCCAAAACTTCATCGCGTGCGTCTTGCTCCTCGCCGTGGATTTCTGGACGACGAAGAACGTGTCGGGACGCCTGCTCGTCGGGTTGCGGTTTTGGAACGAGATCGACGAACGCGGGGAGTCGCGGTGGAGGTTCGAGTCGAGGGACGAGGACGGGATGGCGCGGGTGGATAAACGGGAGTCGCGGGCGTTTTGGTTTTCGTTGTACGCGTTCGCGCTCGGGTGGCTCGGGTTGCTCGTCGGAGCGGTCGCGGCGTTGGAGTTTAATTACGCGTTGATCCCGCTCATCGCCGTGATTCTCGCGTCGAGCAACGCGGTGGGGTATTATAAGTGTTCGAAGGATCAACAGGAACAGTTGAAATCGGGGTTGACGTCGTTCGCGACTCGACGGGCCGCGAGCGCCGTCTTTGGCGGCGGGCGATAGATTTGACGACGAACGAACCGCGTCGAGCGCGGCGCGTTTCGCTCCACTAGCCGGCGCGAGAGAGGGCATCCGCGCGTGTAATTAGAAGAGAAGAAGATTTTTTTCATTCGTTTCGCCTCGTTTTTCTCCGTCGCGTCTGTCGTCCCGCGTCGTCGGTCCGCTTCGGCGGCGTCGGTCTGAGTCAAATTTCAGAGCGGTCGTTGCGCGTCGCGCTGTAAAGTCTAATCGTGATTCACGCGTCGCGCTCCTCACACCGGTCCTCTCGGCGGTGACTCGGCGAGCGGTGCGCGCGCGAGGACGCAGGAGACGAGATGGAGGGCGGGGACGGCGCGGGGACGAATAAACCGTCGTCGTCGTCGCCGTCGTCGTCGTCGCACGTGGTAATCCAGTCGTGGTTGACGAAACGAGGAGGAAAAGATTTGTATGGGAAATCAACCTGGCGGTTGCGGTTCTTCGCGCTGAGACGGGCGAGACACGCGCGGGAACGGTCGTGCGTGCGGTACTTTGCGAGTGAACCCGCGGACGCGGGCGAGAGCGGGGCAAAGGGTGAGTTTGCGATCAACGGGAGGAGCGAAGTGAAAATCTTGGACTCGGATGAGTCGTTGAGCGAGTTTGGATTGAAACCGCACAAGTACGGTGGGAAGAAGTTGTTTGCGTTTCAGACGATGCCGAATGAAAAGTCAAACACGGCGCTCGTGGTTGAGGCGGAGGATTTGGCGACGATGCAGAGATGGGTGACGGCGATTCGAGAAGCCATCTCCGCGGCGAGAGCGTTGGAGAACGAAGCGGCAAACAAGTCGGGCTCGGCGATGAAAGACGGTCTCATGGCTGAGGAGCAAGACGCGTTGAGTGGAAAAAGTTTCCGGGGTACGCTTGAGCTCGCGGGGTTGTGTGGCCCGCTCGGTGGCGGCGCGTTGCCCGTGCACTTGGACGCGTGTTGGGAAAATTTAGCCTTTGTGGACCTCATGGCTGACTCGTGCTTAAACGCCCGGCTCGGTCGCGCGCGCAAGTCAAAGTACGTGCGAGAGACGCTGACTGCGTTGGTTGATAGCGCCGTCACCGTCGGTCGTTGTCTAGGCGCGTCTGTCATGCCGATGAGCGCCGCGGAGCAAAACGCGACGGGCACTGTCAGACGCGCGTTGGAAGACATGCTTTCGCTGGCGCGAGTGATGCCCGTGGGAACGAAAGACAACAACCTATTCGTCTCGTTTCTTTCGGCGCTTTTAGACCGCATTCGAACCCTCCGAGCGGGAGAACTGATGATGATTCCCGGAGGTTGGGCGAACGACGACGGCGGCGCCGCGGTGATTTTCACCATTCATCGTCTACCAGCGAATTTCGTCGTCAGCATCACAAACTGCGGTGATGGAATCGAGTATCACCCGGTGCAAGCCGATCCCGCGAAGGACGCCTTCACTCACATGCACACGGTGCAGCTCATGGAGGTACCGATAGCGACAGCGTTAGATTCATCCGCTTGGGCGCTGTTGTTCCGTCCTCTCATTTTCCCCACAGAGGCGAGCAAAGCGAAGGATATGATTTACAACAAAATCCTACCAATGATGAACACTAGACCGTTGTTAGCGTCAGTGACACCGAAACCTTTGCGTACGGTGAAGTTTGCCAAGCAGACGAGAGGTGGCGATCCGAGCGGTGCGTTCACGGCTTTGGAAGCCGCGAGGTGCGCGCTCGCGAGTTTGGGTTGCCCGCCCGCTCGCGCCGACGTCTTGGTGAACCTCGGCGTGAGGTTTGTCATGTTGGAAGAAGCGAGACGCGACTTGGAACGAGTAGATATGATTGGAGCGAGTGCATTGGTCACCTTGCAAGCGGCTTGCAAGACTGTTTCCCAGTGTGCGGCGGAGCACGCCGACATGTGCGTCGCTGCAGAGGAGGCGGCTACAGAAGGCGAAGCTCCGAAGAAGACCACCATCACGCGGGAAACGCTCGCGCAGGTGCTCCGCTCTGTGGAGGCTGTCATGATGCGAACGAAGACTCTTCACGGCGTCACTACGATTCCTCCGTCTCTTCAACCGCCGAAGATTCCACTGATGGCTGGTGCGGTGCCTCTATTCAATCGACTCGCCGTGGAAGGAAACGTAGACGCGTTGGCTGGTAAGGCGAAAACACCGCCCATCGTGCGCCCGGTGGAGCTCACTTCGGTCCCAGATGCTGTGTCAAAACTTGAAGAAGTTCCAAAGGCGCTTCGTAACGCCTTGAATTGTTGCATCATTCTCGCCAACCAGGCTGATTTGATGCCCAACTCGTACGCGCTGCGGGTGAGTTTAATTGTACACTTATTTGTGCACGTGTTGCCGGCGCCGATGCCGCTGACGCACCCGGAGCGGGCGACGAAATGCTTCTGGGCGTCCACGGCGACAACCTATGAAATTCAGGCGGAAATTCTGCGTACGCTGAACTTGTTGCTCAGACATTTTTCTGCTGCGGCGCTTTCCATTAGCGTGACGCAAACATTTGACGCCGCCCGTTTGCTAACCATTGCAAACTTTGCGGCGATTGCGGATGCGGTATTGAGATTGCGAGTGGACGACGCGCCTTCAGCGTTCATGCAACACTACGCGGGATACGCAGAAGGTCCGGTGACGGCGTTTGGCTTCGACATCGGGCCGTTCGCAGTGGAGGCTGAGTACCTTCGCTTCCATTGCCCAGAGCGTACGAGTAGATTAACGCAGACGCTCGACTATTTCCATAGCCTGAAGAAGACCATCGACAAGGATCACATGATTTACCGATGGGAAGATGAATTAGCAGGTGGTATGGTGTTCGGCATTGGTGAGGCTAGGCTCATCGATCAAGTGTGCTTACAATTAGGTATGAACAGAGAAGATCCTGAATACTTGGCCAAGTACCACAGCGGCGAGCATCGCGAGTTCGCTGATTACTTCCCCGAAATGGAAGCTTTGCGGGACATTATTTTCATGTTCAAGCTTCTAATGACGCCGACGTCGGATGATTTACCCGAACTCGCTCGATGGCGTCCGATCGATGCGGCATTGGGTTGGACGATCACCAGGGGGGACGGATTTTTCGGTATTCACGTCAGAGCTTTCAATCGGGATCTCGTCATTCCTCCTTGGAAAGCTCCCGTCATCGACGACACCAGAGCCGTCGCGCCGACGACTGGTTGGCGCAACATCTTTGGTGGTGGGTTCTTTGCCAGAATGCAAGATCGTCGACCTCGCTGCCCACCATCCGGTGCTAACCCGAGCAACTTGGCTGGCCAACGTATCGATACGGAGGAGGATGTTTTACACTTGCCGGAAGTCCCTACGTTTGATGATTTGTTGAAACCGAGCGAGTCAGAGTTGCTCTTGACGTATTTGACAGCGCCCATGATTCGTTTGCCGCTCGTCATGAAGTTGTTCGCGGAGCCTCAGCGCGTTCGTGGTTTAACACACTTAGACATTCAGAGCATTCTAGACGCGGTTTTGTTCGAGCCAGGTCCTTGGGCACCACCTGAAATGGTGGAATTGCCGAAGGAAATTCCAGCACCGACGCGCGCGCACATGGCGACGCCTGTCGGTCTGTTGGCGCACGAGTTGATCAACTGCCCTGCGCCGCTCGCTGACAGCGCGGAAGAATTACTCGCTTTGAGTTTAGAATTAGATACCGGGCGTCACGACGCTCCGAGCGCTCAAGGTGTACTTTTCGCCACACGCATGCTCACTCGCATTTTGGGTTTTGTGGACCATATCATCAAGGCTAACTCCCTGGATGCAGAGTTCACGACTTCTACCGGCATGACGAGAGGCTTGAACTGTCCAACGTCCGCGATGACGGCACTGAAGGATGTCAAGGCTCGCATTAAGCGCGCGTTGCTTGAACGCAGCCGACCCGTCATTCAGCGCTGGTTGAGACACGCTGTGAAGAAGAATGCGATCCGTCCAGCTTGTGCGCTTCATGCGCATCTAGCGTACATGTACTATTGGACGCCGCGAGCAGAAATAGACAAGTCAGCGGCGCAGATTATTCTCACGGCGCAACAATACATCTTCGTGAACTACGCGTTTACAGATACGCCGGATGGAAGCGAAACAACTTCGCGCAAGTTGGCGGACACCGGAAGCATGAGTGGGGCTGATACTGGTCTTGGCTTTGTGCCCACGGAAATATTTGATTTATTCCAAAGAAAGCGGCGCTCCGTTTTAGAGTGGGCTGCCGCCAACCCGCAAGATGCGAATGATATCCTTGAGTCCATCGTCGAGACTCTCACGACGAAGAAGAGCGACGGATCCCAGTCTCCCACGAACGTCTTGGACTCCGAGGATACATTCAAGGCGAAGAGAGCTTGGAGACGGGCACCGGGCACGGGTGGTGCAGGGAGATTCGTCAGCTACGTCTCCGATATACCGTACGCCGACCTCGTCGCCCGGGACAAACAGAATGCGGAGATGTTGTTGCGCAACCATCAACATTACGGCGAGTGGTTGCTAGAGACAACTCTACAAACCTTCGATATGGAGATTAATACGCAGCTAGGCGAGTTCACCGTTCGGAAGAATCGACTGCGCCATCTCGACGCGCGCATTCGAGAAATGCCAGACTTCATTGCAGCCATTGGTCCTGTTCTGGAAAAGCGAGGCATCGCGCCTTCGCATTTCCAACGAGAACTGTACGGCGTAGACAAAATCAATATTGGGGATTCAGGCGATGTAGTCCACTGCGCCGAGGTTCAGAACACGGAGCACAGAACGTGGATGCGGCTCGTTGGTCTCAGCCATGACGTTCAATTGTGGGATCAAGATCCTCGACCGCCTGTGAACGAATTCACGCGTTCCCTGGTACCTCGAGTGCAGACAAACGTGCAAGCTCTCGAAGCACTGGGACGTACGGTTGGTAGTGGTGGCCTCGATCCGTGCGAACAATGGATCCCTCTGTTACTGGATCCAATAGTCAGGGGTCCTGGTGCAGGTTACCTGCACGGTGTCGAGCTCTTCTTACCCAACCATACCATTCACGGACCTGTGGCAAGACTAGCAGGCACGGGCGCACCAGACAACGCGACGACCGAATCGTGGAGTATGTGGAAAAAGAAGAAGACGCAGAACGAAGAAGACGATGCGAGGCGTTTGGAAGAAGCGAAGCAACTTCTCACTGAAGTTGTGGTAGTCAAAGAGCCACCACTCGTCCAGGTGTTCCGGGTTGAATCGTATGGTCGCAGATGGCGAAGATCACTCGTCTTTGCCTCGAATGCGTCATTCTGTCTTGCAGATATTGACCCGGACGGACAGCCCATATTACCAGATGAAAACGAACGGTTCTTGCTCTCTGCGGCTCGTCTTGGGTCTCGAGCGCCGAGCTTGGTGATCACTAGATTGCTCAACGGCGCGATTGGACGCGAATCCTTCGTTCCAGCCAGACATCTGAGAGGTCTCATCCCGCAAGCATTATTGTCGGAGTACCAATTTTGGAGAAGCGAAACAAATGGAGATTTGTATGGTACCGCACAGGACGGCGCGACTCATTCGAATACGCTGATACACGTCCGTCTTGGATATCCAAATAACCAATTATTGGATGCCGGTCACATCACCGATACTCGTGCCATCATACGCAGATTACCGACCACTTTGTCTGACGGTACGTACCAGCTGCCGCTTCTCGATGGTTCCTACGTCGAAGGACAGCTGACCCTCGTCGACCTATTATACGCACCCGCCATGGCGGGAGCCAACGGTGACTCTCTCATGGCGCTCACCAAGTCGTTGGCCGCCGTTGAAGGATTGGCTCATTCTCTAGTCTGGACGTCAAGGCGTGGTCTGGAAAGCGGTCAGTACGCGGCGATGGACATTTGCGACGTTTCTCGCATCGAACTCCCTCGATTGGGTGTGTCTTTCAACGCTGTAGAATCTGGAGGCTCCATCCGACTGGAATGCGAGGAGCACGCAGGATTGTTCTTGGCGCAACGTAGAAACCAAGCTCTCGAAAGATTGCTCGCTGGCGTTCCGCACGCGTTGCTGTTGGAAGCTCGAGATGGAGCGCTCTCTATCTTGATTCCAGCTGGCGCGATCCCACGTCCTGCGGCTTACTCTGTCGATCAAGCACACGCAGCCAGCACTGGACTTGGTTCAGATTTAATCGTCGACAGGTGGAACACGCAGTGGATTGAGAATCTGGATGGAAAGAAACACTACATGTATCCGGTACATCCTTCGCACTCCACGCTCAGCGCTACGTCATTGCCGGCAGCTTTATATCTCGCAATTTTACGATTGATTGGTCGAGACTACCTCGGTGTTTTACGTCTGACGGAACTTTGCGTTTCAGAGGCTGCTCCGTCGCCTGAAGAAGCGCAGCTCTGGGACGCGCTCGCACACGCTGGTTCCCTGGATCCAAGTCCGGATGCCATCGCGGTGAGAGTGAAAATCATGTTGATGGTAAAAGACACGCCGATTGAACCGCGTCTGGCGGTGAAATGGGCTGGCGTCGCTGACGTTTTGGCGTACATCAATGTTTGGTCCTTCATCAGCGCAAACTGCCGCTTGACTGGACAAGAAGAGTTGTCAGCAATCGAAAGTTTGCCTTCGGCGAGTCTCGCCAAAAAGAAACGCTCGAAGTTCAAAAAGCTTCTTCAATTCATGTTCCCCGGATCTCAAAGCGTATCGGCCAGCGACATGGACATGGACCCAAGTAAGACTCCGGCGCTTGTCAACCGAGCCGCTTACTTGCGACAGCTCGTGAGCGGCATCGCGCGAATGAGTGCTGGCTCGACACCTACGAGTTCTGGGTTTCCATTGGTGTATCCACCGCCGCCCGAGTATAATAAGTTTGATACTCTCGATGATTTAACTTGTCTCAGCGATAAGGTCACGGGCGAAGGTCCTCTCGGAAAGTTGGCAGGTTTGATTCAAACGTACAATCGTCCCGACGACGTCAGCGTCAACGGTAGCCAAGCCCTCGCCCTGATTGGCGCGTGGATCGACAAAGAGAAGTTCAACCTCGACGGTAGTCTCGGTTTCCCTCTCTTGTTCGAACTGCTGACTGGTACTTTACCGATGCGCATTCTTCCCGGCGATACGCCTCACAGATGGGGCAACGTTTTGTTACGATTTGTTCCTAGCGAGCAGTCAATGAAGCAGGGCACATTGATGAGTACTCTCCGAGTCTTGGCATCAAGTGCCGAACTCGCGCGTGACTGTCCCAGGATGGAAGAGCAGAGCGTTGGGCAACGGTTTAGTGCGATGTTCACGTCTGACGGCGCCATTGGTCAATTGCTTAAGAAAGTGAGACCGTACTTACAACATCGCAAGGAGATGTTCCCGATTCGCGTGACTTGGGTGGGCAAGGATTTCATCTCGTCAGCCATCTACGAGTCTGACGTTAAAACATGGGCGCGTACGATCGCCACGGGCGGTCGCTGGGCGCTAACTCGCTTCAGAAACACGGCGTGCTCGGAACGTGAATTCTCACTCGTGCATCAAGCGAGAGAAGAGATGGCTGGTACGACGTGGAGCGGTCAATCGCTGCAGCATGTCGATCTTGAAATGCTCGTGAAGCGTCCGCTCGGTATACTCGACCTAAACAAGTATGTGGTCCCTCTCACCGAGGACAGAGCCGATGAACTTGCTGAGTCTGTCGCGCTCGGTGGATTCGGCGGCTTGCCCTTTGACGTAAGCCAGCATCCCGCGGCAACGACCTCTGTGGCGAGACAAATGCTCGGGAGGTTACGCACCGATATCACCGGTGCGGCGGAGAAGGCGAAGACTCGCAAGATGAAGAGTGAATTCAACGCCGTCACACTTCGTGGGTTCTCATTGAGTGACACCGCTGCGATTGCGTCGGAGGCGAGCGCCGGACGTGCTGGTGCGGCTGCTGGAAACGCACGCGCAGTTTTGCGCGAGCTTCTCGAGAGCATTCGTCGCGTCACTTCTGATGACAAGTTGGCTGCTGCAGAAGCGATGTCCGCCGCTCTCGCTACCGCCAACGGGTTGCGAAAGGATGTGGGCTCTGGTATGAAGATGCTCCGCCTAGGATTGCAAAGACGAGCAGGCGCGTGGGCAGAAGTTACCTTTGAGGATTTGGTGGAATGCCTCACGTGCGATGGTGGAGAACATATTCTTTCGCGCCTGTCGCCCGATGTGAAAGCGCACCAAATCGTGGATGCGCTCCATTTGACGTCGCAAGCTCTCCTTCTCACGCTGCGCGCGACGCTTGCTGCTCGCGCCGCAGCCATGGTGGCTGATACTCTCATCGCTCTCACGAATTGCGCAAAGACTGCCGCTACGGATGGCGCGCAAGCAGTTGATCGTGATCTCCGCCTGCGTGCGCACGCAATTGCGGAATTGATTTCTGTGGAAAGACACTACTTCCACGCGGACACCACCAATCCGTTCAACAAGAATACTTGCATGATTTTCGATCCGCGACTGCTCGTGTACGAGTACAGTCAAAGCATTGTTTTGCGCAAACGACAAGTCGAGTTAACGAGAGACTTTGTCAGCACCGCTGAAAACGGTGGTGGCCAATGCGCACAGATGTTGATGGGTGAGGGTAAAACTACGGTTGTCTGTCCATTGCTTGGGTTCATCCTCGCGAAGAGCAGCTCGCTCGTCGTGCAGGTGGTACCGCACGCTTTGCTAGAATTTTCGCGCGACACGTTGCGCAAATCGTACTCTGGAATTATTCGTCGCTCTGTGGTTACTCTCGAGTTCAATAGATACACTTCGTTATCGGATGGTTCTGTGTTAGGAGCGTTGCGAAAGGCAAAGGAGAACCGCGCGATTGTGATCGCTTCGCCGACGAGCATCAAGTCGCTCGCGCTGAAGTTCTTGGAAGTCTGTCACTTGTTAGATCAATCCTACATAGCCGAGCGCGATCACAAGGCTGGTGGAGGTATATTGGCACAAGGAGCGGACGCGATCAATCGTGTGTTCACTCGCGCTAAGAGTCGTAGCGAACGTGTGGCTGACGCGGGCGGTTTGACGATTGAAGAGACCAATGCGCTTCGCGAAGAGGCGCTCGCAGCGGCTGAAATTTTCGAGCTCTTCCAAACTGGAACGTTGATTCTGGATGAGGTAGACTTGATTCTTCATCCTCTTAAGTCTGAACTCAACTGGCCTATGGGTCGTCGCGTGCCACTTGACTTTAGCAAATCTGCTTCAGGTGACGGTTTACGTTGGAAGCTTCCTTACTTCATTCTCGACGCCATTTTCGCTGTTAGCTTCGGACGCTCGACGTCGTCTGAAGCGGAAGGTTCTCAGGAAGCGGCGGATGTCTTGGATAGCATTCGCGATGTCATCAAGGGCGCTATCACGACCAAGCAACTACAGACATCCCCTCACATCGCACTCCTCGACAAGGCGTGGTATCACGATATTCTGCGTCCGTTGCTAGCGCAATGGACGAGTATCTGGTTGCGCGCTCACGGAGCGTTGCGCGGCATGTCTGAAGCGCTCGTCATGGCTTACCTTTTGAATGGACCTGGATACCAAGACGCGAAAGCGCAGCTTGATAGAGAAAGCGATGACGAGGCAATCAAGATGACTAATCTTGCTCGCGACTGGCTTTGCTCCCTGCTGCCGCATCTCCTCTCAAAGGTGGATCGCGTCACCTTTGGTTTGCTTCAACCGGCTGATATCACAATGTTAGAGAGGGTGACCGGATCCAAGCTTCCGAGAACGAGAAAACTACTCGCGGTGCCGTTCATCGGTAAAGATATTCCAAGTAGAACAAACGAGTTCTCTCATCCCGATGTTGTGCTTGGTCTGACGATTGCTGCGTACCGACTTGAAGGCCTCAGACGTACCGATTTCATGCAAGTGCTTCGATTGATGCTTGAGGAGTATGATAACGAAGCAGGACCTCCATCAAAGCGCCCGGCGGCGAGAAAATGGGCTGACTGGGTGAGACTGACTGGAAAGCGTGTACGCGGCGAAGCTCGCGCCGAAGCAGCCCTCAACGCTCGTAGACGCGGTGCCCAACAGCAAGCTGGCTTGACGAGCGCCGGAGAGGCACGCGGCTTGGCCTGGTTGGAAGAGGACGGTACTGCGAACGATGACGAAATCTGGCCCATACAGCTCATTGATTTACGTGACCACGATCAAATTGAAGAGCTCTATCAGCTTCTCGGAAAGATTCCATTGGTCATTGAGTATTATCTCAATGAATTCGTCTTTCCCGAGACGGCGCAACATCAAAACTTGAAGCTCAGCGCCACAGGTCAAGAGCTCGGGGGTGACGTCCTCTTCCCCAACAGACTTGGATTTAGTGGAACACCGAGTGATTTGCTTCCGCTCGAACTAGGAGCGCCGCGTTACGAACCGGGCTCTGACGCCAAGATGTTGGCGTATCTCACGGATCCGCAGACTGCGAGCATCATGCCTCTGGATAAAGACTGGGACGTAAAGTCGTTGCTTACATGCGTTGCAACGGCCGATCCGCCGATTCGCGCGCTGATTGACACCGGTGCGCTCGTGACGGGTATGTCGAATATGGAAGTCGCGATCTTCTTGCTGAAGAACGGCTTGAAGTGGGCAGACGGCTGCGTTTTCTTGGATGAAAATGACAAGCAGATGATTGTCATGCGTAAAGGATGGGAAGTCATCCCGCTTCAAAGAGTTGCCGCGATGCCATTGGCGAAACGTTTCACTTTCTATGACCAAGTACACACAACTGGTATGGACATTAAACAGTCAGCAGCGGCACAAGCAGCCATCACTCTGGGCAAAGACATGTGCTTGAGAGATTACGCGCAAGGCGCATGGCGCATGCGTGGCTTGGGCAAGGGACAAACTCTTAGAGTGCTCGTCATTCCTGAGGTTGCTCGTCTGGTGTCGCACGAGGTTGCCAAGGGCGGTGGGAAGGTTCCATCAGCTCGCGAGTCAGAGCTCGTCGGCATGAATCCTGATGAAGCCGAGAAGCGAAAGCTTCGAGATGTCGTCGCGTGGCTCGTGGTGAACAGCATGCGCGGCGAAAATATTCAAGCCGGTTTGTTGGCGGAGCAACGAGCAGCAAACATTTGGAGAAAGCATTCTTACAGAAAGCTCATAGCCGCGCCTACGGTACCGGGGACGCCGAAAGCAGAGGGCAACATCCAGGCGTGCTTGGATGTTTTCCGCGATCGAGTGTCCTACGTCGTCGCCAACGTCATCCCGACTGTCATGTCGCCTTCACAGAAGCTCGAAATGAGCGTGCAACAGTTTGGCCACTTGTTGGACGACAACGTGCGCGCTAAAGAGCAACTCAATTCGATTCTTTCGGATGTAAAGCAGATGGAGGTCGCCACCAAGGCGGCGCTGCGACAAATTCGTACCGGCGTGCACTCATCTCCCGGAGCCGTTGAATCTGGTGATCAAGGAATGGCTGGAGCGTTGGAGCACGTACTCGACCTCGAACAAGTTCAGGAAAACGAAGAGGAACAGGAAAACGAACAGGAGCAAGAGCAAGAGAAAGAAGAGGAGCGAGTCGAGGAAATCATCGAAGAGGCTCCAGAGCGCCTCAAGTACGTACGAGACGAGGAGAAACAACTCGGATGGGATTACGAAACACTGAGTAAGCTTCCGAGCGAGAGTGAACAGGGCTTCTACAAACTCAACAAGTTTAAAATTCACAAGGGCGTTGGTAAATCGACTGCGCCACTCGCGTTCCCTGAGTACTTGTACCTCTCTCGCAACTACTTCCGTCAAGGTTGGGCGCTCAACGGTCACCGTCGTCTGAAGAATCTCACCATCGTTCTCGATTGGATTCCCGACAGCGCATCGTTGACGAACGAATCGGCTACAAACGTGGGTTCTTTCACAGCTGCTCAAGAACACGCATTGAGAACTGCGTTTGAAATGTTTGACACGTCTGGTAAAGGTCGTCTGCAGGAGGCTGACCTGCGAGAGGTTTTGCGTGAAATCGACGCAGTCGTCGAAGATGATGAGCTCCGTTTGCATCAACTCGCTCGAGAAGTTGCTGAGGAGTCTCGCACTTTCAACACGGATATGCCATCGTCTGGCACGTCGTTCGAAGAGCTCAAACGTGTTTTGCGCACGAAGAACATCTACGCTCTACAAAAGGGCCGTTACTACGTCGGCTTGTCACTCGCCGAGGCAGAATCGCTTCGTGTGGTGATGCATCTCACTAGATCAAACTCGGGTGGCGATGGAAAACTCGTTCCTTTCAAGCTCACAGAAGCTGCTTTGAGAATCGGAGGCGGCGTGCTCGTCGACAGCACCTCTGGCTTCACTCCAGCGCAAGTCTTCCAAGGCGCGACTGCTGAGCAGTGCTACAGATTTTTGGACAGCCAGCTCGATTTCGAAGACAGAGAAGTCTCGTTGCTTCTTCGCGCTTTGCAAGCTTCGGAATGCCCCAAACGTGCAGACTTCTTCGAGTCTGTGCGCGCGTGCCGAAGACGCGCCAAGATCCCGTGGGCTTCGGCACCGTTGGCCAAGGTGCTCACAACGCCGGATGAGTTCCACCTTCTCGCCACTCGAGCGCTCGTGGCTCGAGTTCGCACGGCTCTCAAGTCGAAGCGCATGCGCCTGCTCGACGCTTTCCGAGCCTTTGACAGTGAAAACATGGGCCGTCTCACGTATGAAGGGCTCTACGGCGGTCTGTCGTGGTTGGGATTGTCGTTGTCGTCCTCTCAGATGCTCGAACTCGCGGGTAGAGTGGATACCACAAACGACGGTTTCATCACAAGGGAAGAATTCGAAAACGC
>Ga0181600_10000456_pt1 | contig 31435 bp, 38 predicted proteins | sample 041ome_2_FD_132982 | JGI IMG/M metagenome (GOLD analysis project Ga0181600, IMG submission 132982) | Coastal salt marsh microbial communities from the Groves Creek Marsh, Skidaway Island, Georgia - 041406US metaG (megahit assembly) | ecosystem: Environmental > Aquatic > Marine > Intertidal zone... | reverse complement strand
TTATTTCAGATATAAATGTGGGTATTTTATATTTATTTGCGGTCTCGTCACTTGGCGTTTACGGAATTATCATGGCTGGATGGGCCAGTAATTCTAAATATGCGTTTTTAGGCGCGTTGCGTTCAGCTGCCCAAATGGTTTCGTATGAAGTCTCAATGGGTTTGGTGATTATCACCGTATTATTATGTGTTGGTTCGCTGAATTTATCAGATATCATTGAAGCTCAGAGAACGGTATGGTTTGCACTGCCTCTGTTCCCCATGTTTATTGTCTTCTTTATTTCAACATTGGCAGAAACAAACAGGGCACCATTCGACTTACCAGAGGGCGAGTCTGAGTTAGTTGCAGGTTATTTCGTTGAATATAGCTCTATGAGTTTTGCATTATTCTTCCTAGGGGAATATGCAAATATGATTTTGATGAGCGCCATGACTACTATATTATTTTTAGGGGGTTGGCTTCCTCCTTTTGATATTTATCCACTTAACATTATCCCTGGCCCAATTTGGTTTATTTTGAAAATTTGTTTTGTGCTATTTGTCTTTCTTTGGATGAGAGCAACGACACCTCGATATAGATATGATCAATTGATGCGTTTAGGATGGAAAATATTTCTGCCGTTTTCCCTTATCTGGGTTGTTCTAACAGCCGGATTTTTAATTAGTTTTGATATGCTGCCAGCGACTGCTGGGCTTAATTAGAAAAGGAGCCTATTTTATGCAAGCTGCTATGAATGCAATTAGATCCTTCCTGTTGATTGAAATACTTCAGGGATTAGCACTCACATTAAAGTATTTTTTTAAGCCCAAGGTAACGTTGAATTACCCGTTCGAGAAAGGCACATTATCGCCTCGTTTTCGCGGGGAACATGCTTTGCGCCGATATGCTAATGGTGAAGAGAGATGTATCGCATGTAAGCTTTGCGAGGCTGTGTGTCCAGCGCAGGCTATCACGATTGAAGCAGAGCCAAGAGATGATGGCTCAAGGCGCACAACACGATATGATATCGATATGACCAAATGCATTTATTGCGGTTTTTGCCAAGAAGCCTGTCCGGTTGATGCCATTGTAGAAGGACCAAATTTTGAATTTGCGACAGAAACCCGTGAGGAGTTGTTCTATGATAAGGACAAGCTTCTTGCAAACGGTGATAGATGGGAAGGGGAAATAGCTCGTAATTTAGCATTAGATGCTAAATGGCGATAGCTAATTAACAATAAAACAATGAATTACACACAGGGTTTAATCTTATCTAGTAAGATTGGCTTTGGTTGGAGAAATACATGATTGAAACGTTATTCTTCTATCTCTTTGCCAGCATTACCTGTCTTGCAGGTTTGATGGTTATATCCTCGCGCAACCCTGTTCATTCAGTTTTGTTTCTAATTTTAGCCTTTTTTAATGCCGCTGGATTATTTGTGTTACTCGGGGCAGAGTTTCTGGCGATGTTGCTCGTGGTTGTTTATGTCGGCGCGGTGGCTGTATTATTCTTATTTGTGGTGATGATGCTGGACATAAATTTTGTTGAGTTGCGAGAGGGCTTTCAGCGTTATATGCCGTTAGGACTTGGCGTTGGGGGCGTGTTGCTGGGAGAGATATTATTTGTGTTTTTTAATAGCGCAGATATGCCCAACACAGTGGTAATGGTAAATGAAGTCAGTAATACACGTGCGCTTGGACGTATTCTCTACACTGATTATATCTATTTGTTTCAACTTGCTGGATTGATATTGCTTGTTGCGATGATAGGGGCGATTGCCCTAACGCTTCGCAAAAGAGAGAATGTGCGCCGCCAATCTATTGCAAGTCAGACAGAGCGCACACGCGCAGATAGTATTGAGGTTGTATCAGTACCCTCAAACACAGGTGTGAAGAGGTCTTAAAATCATGGAAATCACTCTTTCTCACTATCTGTCAGTATCCGCAATATTATTTGTGTTTGGCGTGTTTGGTATATTCATTAACCGTAAGAATGTCATAACAATTTTGATGTCTATTGAGTTGATATTACTGTCGGTAAATATTAATATGGTGGCATTTTCAGCCTTTACAGGCACAATTTCTGGACAAATATTTTCACTTTTTATTTTGACAGTAGCTGCAGCAGAAGCAGCAATCGGGCTTGCTATTCTAGTAATTTACTTCCGAAATAGAGGGTCTATTGCGGTTGAAGATATCAATGTGATGAAGGGGTGACGCAGTGCTTTATCAAGCAATTGTATTTTTGCCATTATTAGGTGCAGCTGTTGCAGGCTTGCTTTCTGTTCGCCAGCAGCATCTGCCTGCAGAAATAGTAACAGTCGTGGGTGTGTGCGCCTCATTTTTGCTATCTTGTTTTGCATTTTATCACGTAGCATTGTTACATAATCCGGTTACTCTTGACGTTGCTCGATGGATTAATTCAGCTGATTTTGTGGCGAACTGGTCTTTTCGGTTTGATACGCTGACAGCTGTTATGCTGATTGTTGTTACCTCGGTTTCCTCATGTGTTCATATTTATTCCATTGGCTATATGCATCACGATAAGGCACGGGCGCGTTTCATGTCGTATCTGAGTTTATTTACATTTGCCATGTTGATGCTTGTGACGTCTGATAACCTGCTTCAATTGTTTTTTGGATGGGAAGGCGTTGGTGTCGCCTCTTATTTATTAATTGGTTTTTGGTACCATAAGCCGTCTGCCCATAAGGCGGCAATGAAAGCCTTTATTGTAAATAGAGTTGGTGATTTTGGATTTGCTCTTGGCATTTTTGTAATCTTTTACTTATTTGGTAGTATAGAGTTTGATGACATTTTTTCTAATGCATCTGATTTTTCTAACACCTCCATTATATTTTTAGGCTTTGAGTTGCCAGCGTTAGAAGTGGCAGCAATCTTATTATTTATTGGTGCGATGGGTAAATCTGCCCAGCTTGGATTGCATACTTGGCTTCCTGATGCCATGGAAGGGCCAACCCCAGTATCAGCCCTTATACATGCAGCAACAATGGTAACAGCAGGGGTTTTCCTTGTTTGCAGATTATCCCCCGTTATTGAATATGCACCATTTGCACTTGATGTGATAACAGTAGTTGGCGCGCTTACCGCCATTTTTGCGGCTACGATTGGAATGACACAATTTGATATTAAGCGCGTCATAGCTTATTCCACCTGTTCACAATTAGGATATATGTTTTTTGCAGCGGGTGTTTCTGCCTATCCAGCGGCAATGTTTCATCTCACGACTCATGCTTTTTTCAAGGCGCTTTTATTTTTAGGGGCAGGGTCTATCATACATGCGCTTTCAGATGAGCAGGATTTGCGAAATATGGGCGGTATTTGGCGAAAAATCCCAATAACCTACAGCTTAATGTGGATAGGCTCGCTAGCATTAGCAGGCTTTCCTTTTTTTGCAGGCTATTACTCAAAAGATATGATTTTAGAGGCAGCCTGGGCCTCTCATAGCTTTACAGGTCAAATGGCCTTTTGGCTTGGCTGTGCTGCTGCATTGTTAACTGCATTTTATAGCTGGCGGTTATTGATAATGGCCTTTCACGGCAAACCGCGTTGTAGTGCAGAGGTGTTTGAGCATGTTCATGAATCCCAACCAATTATGATATTACCTCTTATTCCGCTTGCCTTTGGAGCGATTTTTGCGGGCTGGTTTGGTTATCAAAGCTTTGTTGGCTATGATATGAGTTATTTCTGGGGAGACTCATTGTTTATATTACCTGAACATCATGCAATGGAAGAGGCACATCACGTTGCAGAATGGGTAAAAAGACTTCCCGTTATTCTTGCGGCATCAGGCGTTGGTCTGGCTATTATCGCATATTTAATCATTCCGTCTTTGCCTGCACGGGTTGTGTCGATGGCAAGGCCAATACATACGCTTTTCTTCAATAAATGGTTTTTTGATGAGTTGTATGACCTATTATTTGTGCGCGCATCGGTTCGCTTTGGCACGTTTTTGTGGGTTAAGGGTGATAAGCAAACCATTGATGCGTTTGGACCTGACGGCTTATCTGGGCTCGTGATTAATGGGTCTAACAAATTGTCAAAATTACAATCTGGATATGTTTATCATTATGCATTTGCCATGATGATAGGGGTAGTAATGTTGTTGTCCTGGTATTTCAGCGGATTTGGGAGATAAGATATGCTGTCATCTTGGCCTATTCTGTCTATCGTAACGTTCCTTCCTCTTATGGGTGTTTTGTTTATTCTACTAGCAAGCGGAAATAACAAATCGTCCGAGCATAATTGTAAAATGCTTGCAATTTGGGTTTCTAGTTTCACATTTATTGTCTCTCTTATCTTGTATTTCGGATTTGATACCACGATGGCTGGATATCAATTCGAAGAGCAGGTTGAATGGATTGCCAGTAGTGGTATATCCTATCATTTGGGTGTGGATGGCATATCGATGCCCTTTATTTTGCTATCAACATTTTTAACACCGCTTTCGATATTAGCGAGCTGGCATTCTATTAAAAATAGAGTCCGCGAATTTATGATAGCATTCCTCGTGTTAGAAACCATGATGGTTGGAATGTTTGCATCGCTTGATATGATGATGTTTTATTTGTTTTTTGAAGGCGTATTAATTCCGATGTTTTTGATTATCGGAATTTGGGGCGGACCGCGGCGCGTATATGCTGCTTTTAAATTCTTTTTATATACGCTTGCAGGCTCTGTTTTGATGCTCGTTGGTATTATGGTTATGTATCTGCAAGCTGGCACCACTGATATTCCAGTTCTTTCAGATTTTAACTTCCCGCCAGAGCTACAATACTGGCTGTTTATTGGCTTTTTTGCCTCATTTGCTGTAAAAGTGCCCATGTGGCCTGTTCATACATGGCTGCCTGATGCGCATGTGGAGGCTCCAACGGCTGGGTCAATGATTTTGGCTGGTGTGTTATTAAAAATGGGTGGGTATGGTTTTATTCGCTTCTCATTACCTATATTTCCAGATGCATCTGTCTATTTCGCACCCTTTATATTTGTACTTTCGGTTGTGGCTATAATTTATACATCTCTTGTCGCGCTTGCACAGAGCGATATGAAAAAATTAATTGCTTATTCTTCAGTGGCGCATATGGGGTTTGTGACAATTGGCATCTTTACTCTGAATGAGCAAGGAATAACAGGTGCAATGTTTCAGATGATTAGTCATGGTCTTGTATCTGCCGCCTTGTTCTTTTGTGTTGGTATTGTTTATGACAGGCTGCATACAAGAGAAATTGATGCTTATGGCGGTGTTGCAGATGTAATGCCCAATTATGCTGTGTTTTTTATGATTATGATGCTTGCATCTGTTGGTCTGCCAGGAACGTCAGGGTTTGTTGGCGAAATTTTGGTGCTGGTTGGCGCTTATAAAGCAAGTTCACTGGTTGCGTTTTTTGCGGCAACAGGTTTGGTTCTTGGTGCAACTTATATGTTGTGGCTTTACCGTAGAGTTGTTTTTGGAAGAGCTGAAAAAGGGGCGGTTATTCGTATGCCTGTCCTGAATAATCGAGAAATCACAATTTTGGTGCCGCTAACAATTTTTATTGTATGGTTCGGGATATATCCTGCACCCTTGTTAGATGTTTTGAACCCCGTGGTTGCTTTGATTAGTGAAGCTGTGTCGAATACCCAAATGGCAACAGCTAATCTCCAATAACCAATTTAAAGGATTTATTCTAAACTATGCTGTTTACACAAATGACTTTTCAAGCCGCTTTGCCAGAATATATTCTGGCAGTTGTGGCATTAGGCCTTGTTTTAATGGCTGCCTTTACGGAGGAGTCTGTTGGTTCTAGAAAACTTGTAAGAATGATTGCGTTGTTGGGGTATGGGTTTGCCTTTGCAACCACTTTTATATTGCCGTCAGAAAGCCAAGTTATTTTTCTTGGTTTGTTTAAAATAGATGGTTTTCTTGTTTATATGAAGGGTTTGGTGCTTATTGGGGCGTTTTTTGCGTGTTGGATGGTTGATGAAAATTGGTCTGATGGAGTGGAAAAACCTGAATATCAGGTTTTAATTATGCTTGCTACTTTAGGAATGCTGTTAATGATTTCGGCTAATGATCTGATTTCATTATATATGGGTCTTGAGCTACAATCCCTTCCTCTTTATGTTATTGCTGCGATGAATACACGTTCCCTTAAATCATCTGAAGCAGGATTGAAATATTTTCTGCTAGGGGCTTTATCATCAGGAATGCTGTTATATGGCGCCTCTCTAATTTACGGATTTAGCGGCTCTACTCAGTTTGGAGAAATTGCATCCAGTATTGCCCAGAATGGTGCTTCTTCAGGGATGATTATAGGGGTTGTATTCCTGCTATCTGGATTGGCATTTAAGGTTTCTGCAGCACCGTTCCATATGTGGACACCAGATGTGTATGAGGGCGCGCCTACGCCAGTTACAGCCTTATTTGCAATCGCACCCAAGGTTGCTGCCATCGCGCTACTTCTGAATGTTACCCATTTCGTATTTGCCGATATCCGAATGGAATGGATGCAAGTAATAATCGCACTTTCTGTTGCATCGATGGTTGTTGGTGCTTTTGGTGCGATCATGCAAAAAGATTTAAAGCGCATGATGGCCTATTCATCTATTGCGCACATGGGGTATGCTCTTGCTGGATTGGCTGCAGGAACACAACAAGGTGCGGCAGGTGTGATGATTTATATGACGACCTATATTTTTATGGGGGCTGGTACCTTTTCAATCATTTTGATGATGAGGCGTGATGGACTTCCCGTTCAAAAATTATCTGATTTAGCGGGTTTTTCATCTACTCACCCTTATTTGGCATTTGGTTTGATGGTATTTATGTTTTCTATGGCAGGCATTCCGCCATTGGCTGGATTTTTTGCAAAATGGTACGTGTTTTTAGCAGCCGTTAATGCAGGTTTAGTTCCATTGGCGATAATAGGGGTTTTAACCTCTGTTATTGGGGCTTTTTATTATTTGCGTATTATCAAGCTGATGTATTTTGAGGATGTTGACCAGCCACTAGATACTAATGCACCAAAGGAAAATATAATTATTCTTTCCGTTTCATTGATTGTAACTATTTTATTTTTATTTATTATTGGCCCATTACGTGAATGGACTTACTTTGCGGCAACTAATTTTCCGATATCCGGTGCGTTATAATGGGAGCATTTATGGCCGAGAGATATTTACCCAAGTGGGAGCTTCATTGGCAAGATACTGCCACTTCTGCATTAGACTTAGCAAAAGATTTCATTAAGAATTCAGAGTTACTGCCCCAAGGTAATGCATTTCTGGTTGCAGAGCAGACAGCAGGCCGTGGTAGAATGGGACGTAGTTGGATATCCTGTAAAAATGATGGGATGTATCTTTCTGTTATTTTATCTCCTAAACGTGCCCAAGCTGAATGGCCAACATTGTCATTTGTTGCCTCTCTTGCGGCTATACAAACGCTAAATTCTATTTGTCCAGATTTACCTGTTTCACTAAAATGGCCAAATGATTTGATGGCTGAAGATAGAAAGCTGGGCGGTATCCTGCTTGAGGCTGATGGACCGCACGCTATTGTAGGGTGCGGCATTAATATTAAAAATGCGCCAGATATAACAGATTCCCGATTTCCATCAACCGACATCGCAAAATACCAATCCAATATACCAGAGCCACAAGAATTAGCAGAATCATACATTAATAATTTGGAGAATTTGTATCAGATTTGGCAAAATTGTGGGCCAGCCCCTCTTTTGGCTAGATGGCAGGACAAGTCCAATATAATCGGAAGGCAGTTAACCGTTGCCTTATGTGATAAGTCTGTGACAGGCATCTGTGATGCTTTAGAGCCAGATGGTCGTTTAAATCTAGTCGACATGGATGGAAACGTTCATCTCATCACGGTAGGAGACGTGGTGTTGATGGGAGAGGTTAATGCTTCTCGCAATTGATTGTGGAAACACACATGTTGTTTTTGGCATATTTAATCATTCTGATTTGCGTCATAGTTGGCGGGCTCAAACCTCTGATACGATGGATAAGGAGCGTTTTTTATCCTCGTTTTTGAAGCAATTAGCGCATTTTGGCTTATCGCTACCTGACATAACAGATGTTATTATTGCTTCTGTTGTGATAGAGGCAACGCATTGTTTTGATTATTTGGAACATTCCATTGCAATTCCATTTCACTCTATTGCAAACCCATCAATAATTCTGCCAATTGATATTGATGTACCAGACCCATCTCAGGTTGGTGCAGATAGAATTGTAAATGCAGTAGCAGGCTCATTCTTGACCCAGTCAGATGTTATTATTGTGGATTTTGGGACTGCTACAACGTTTGATATTGTTAAGATGAGTGCTGGCAGAGCTGTTTATAAAGGGGGGATTATTGCGCCTGGTGTTAATTTATCTGTGCAAGCGCTCAGCAAAGCGGCATCAAAACTCCCTGATATAAATCTGAATGTTCGACCAAAGCATCTCAAAGTGATAGGCACAAACACTCAAGATGCCATGTGGTCAGGAATAATATGGGGATATGTTGGACTAATCGAAGGTATTATTTATAAAATAAGAGGCGAATCAAAAAGTGATTTTGAAATCATAGCAACTGGCGGGCTGGCATCATTGTATTTGCCATATTGTGAGCTAATTAAACAACAGGAACCAGATTTGACCTTAGTAGGGCTGCATCAAATCGCCAAAATCAATGGATATAAATAGATGAATTTTTCAACAGACGAGCTTATTTTTGTTCCGCTAGGGGGAGCTGGCGAAATTGGAATGAATGTAAATTTGTATCATTATAAATCAGATTGGTTGATGATTGATCTTGGAATTAGTTTTAGTGATGAGACTACCCCTGGGGTAGATATTATATTGCCTGATATTCGATTTGCTGAAGAGCAGAAAGTAAATCTGCGGGGCATTATTCTAACCCACGCGCACGAAGATCATTTTGGTGCAATTCCTTATTTATGGGATAAATTACAGGTGCCAATTTATGGAACTGCCTTTACGCTTGCTTTGTTGCGCCGTAAATTAGCAGAAGCAAAATTGCCTGAAAAAATTCCTTTGCATCAAATAAAGTATAATGTTGATTATAACTTTGGCGCTTTTACAGTTGAATTTGTTGCATTATCGCATTCGATACCTGACCCGGCTGCACTTATAATCAAAACAGATAAAGGTCAGATACTGCATACAGGAGACTGGAAACTTGATGAAACCCCAATGCTAGGGGGCAAGACAGATGTTGATAGGTTAAAGCAAATTGGGGATGAGGGTGTTATTGCACTTATAGGTGATTCAACCAACGCAATGGTGGCGGGCAGAACCCCATCAGAGGCCGTTGCGCGGGAGGGATTAACAGATGTAATCGCAAACGCACAACAGACCGTCGCTATTACTTGTTTTGCAAGTAATGTGGCTCGCATAGACTCAATCGTTGCAGCTGCAAAGGCAAATAACCGCCATGTTTGCGTGGTTGGGCGCGCACTTCACCGTGCTATTTCAGCTGCTATGGATACAGGATATCTAACAGATTTGCCAGATTTTGTATCAGAGGCAGATGCGGGGTTAATGCCAAGGGAGAATCTTGTTATTATTTGTACAGGCTCACAAGGTGAGGGACGAGCCGCCCTTGCGAAAATAGCCAATGGTATGCATGAAAATATTAAATTGAATAGCGGTGATACGGTTATTTATTCATCGCGTCAGATACCCGGGAATGAAAATGCTATTGCCAAAGTTCAAAATCAACTTCTGCGCCAAAAAATTAACATTGTTACTGATGAGGACGCCCCTGTTCATGTCTCAGGGCATCCTGCTAGAGATGAATTAATCGATTTATATAATTTGGTTCGCCCAAAAATTGCCATTCCAGTGCATGGTACAGCAAGGCACTTAGAAGCTCATGCAAAGTTAGCTGTATCCTGCCAAGTCTCCCAAACACTTATTCCAGAAAATGGAGATGTAATTAAATTCACTAGCAGTAACGCGAATAAAGTAGATAGCATACAAGTATCTCAATTTACCCATGAATCAGGTAACGTGGTTGATTTGCAATCAGATATGTTGAGATCAAGAAGGCAGATGTTATGGAATGGCTCTGTTAGTGTGTCTATTTTGTTAGATCAAATGGGCGGGCTGATGCAGGCACCAACAGTAAGTCAGGATGGCGTTTGCATTATAGAAGAAGAGAGTGACTATTTAGCTGACATTAGTATATTGGTTGATACGCAAATGGAAAAGGCAAACACGAAAATATTGATAGATGATAGTGCGATTGAAACAATGATAATTGGTAAAGTGAAAAGTGCTACTAAATCTAGATTTCGTATTAGGCCAAAAGTGCATATGCACGTAATTCGTATCGCCGGATAGCGACAAAGGATTATATTTAGTGGATATCGTCTCAACAATTGTTGTTTATATTTTGCTGTGGTGGTGGGTTTTTCTGATGGTGCTTCCTTTTGGCAGTGCCCCACCAGAAATTCCTGAAAAAGGTCACGCAACATCTGCGCCCGCAAATCCAGCAATGCTTAAAAAAATAATCGCTACCACGATTATATCCGCTATTTTGTTTATAATTGTTAAATTGGTGATCGAATCGGAAATTTTTGCGTTTAGATAAAAAAAACAAGGCTTTGTGCCTTGTTTTTTTCACACCACAAAATATGGTGTTTTTTCTCCCTAAACTCGGCCCCACTTTTCACATAAGCCCGATTATACAAAAATAAAACAATGACATGGAACTGTCACGAAAAAAAACAGGCTCATTTATTGTATGGTGAAATAAAAATTAATTTACATCTGATAAGATGTTTTCTAAACATACCATTAAATCGCATCAAAAAAAGATAGTTATTTTTCTGATTTTTTTAAAATAACTTCGAACATAAGGTAATAACGTGACTATCAAAATATTAATCGCAAGTGACCATGGCGGCACAAGGCTAAAATCAACTTTGATATCACACCTTACCGCTAAAGGTATGACAGCAACAGATCTGGGGCCTAAAGCAGATTGTGATTCTGTTGATTACCCTGATTATGCTGCTAAATTAGCACGTTCAATACGCTCAAATGATGGAATGGGTGTTTTGATTTGCGGATCTGGTATTGGAATGTCTATTGCTGTTAATCGATATGAGTGGGTAAGAGCAGCTTTAGTGCATGATGAAACTTCGGCAAGGTTATGCCGCGAGCATAATAATGCAAATGTTATTGTTCTTGGTGAGCGTTTAATAAGAGAATTGACAGCAATATCTTGTGTTGATGTATTTCTTAAAACAGACTTTGCAGGGGGGCGTCACCAAAGACGCGTAGAAAAACTTAGCAATCCATCTAGTTTATTAACACCACAGGAGAAATAATATGCATCAGGATAAAAAAATGTTTATTGATACTCTGGCAATTGGTGATACAGAAGTTGCTGCAGCTATCGAACATGAGTTAGTACGCCAGCAAGACCAAATAGAAATGATAGCCTCAGAAAATATTGTTTCTTCAGCTGTGTTGCAAGCGCAAGGTTCTGTATTAACGAATAAATATGCAGAAGGATATTCTGGTAGACGCTATTATGGTGGCTGTGAGTATATAGATGTCGTTGAGACATTAGCCATTGAACGTGCCAAGAAATTATTTAATTGTGAGTTTGTTAATGTGCAGCCACATTCAGGCGCGCAAGCAAATCAGGCTGTGTTTCTGGCATTATTATCCCCAAATGATACCGTGTTGGGGATGTCTCTTGCCTCTGGCGGGCATCTTACACATGGAAGTGCTCCAAATCTTTCAGGCAAGTGGTTTAACGCAGTTCAATATGGGGTAAGCCGTCAAACAGGTTTAATTGATTTTGATGAAGTTCGAGATTTAGCAAAAGAACATATGCCAAAAATGATATTGGCAGGTGCATCAGCCTATCCAAGACAAATTGATTTTTCTAAATTCCGTGAAATTGCAGATGAAGTTGGCGCACTTCTGATGGTTGACATGGCTCATATATCTGGATTAGTGGCAACTGATCTGCATCCAAGCCCGGTTCCATATGCAGATATCGTAACTTCCACAACTCATAAAACATTGAGAGCGGGTCGAGGCGGCATTATTTTAACCAATAATGTAGAGCTTGGTAAGAAAATTAATTCTGCGGTATTTCCAGGCTTGCAAGGTGGGCCTTTGATGCATGCTATTGCTGGCAAAGCAGTTGGCTTCAAAGAAGCATTAGAGCCTGAATTTAAGACGTATATTCAATCTGTTATAGATAATGCTATCAGGCTGGGTGAGGTTTTAAAGGAGCGTGGCCTTGACCTTGTCTCTGATGGAACAGATACCCATCTTGTGCTGGTTGATCTAAGGCCAAAGGGCCTTACGGGCAATATAACCGAAATCAGTTTAGAAGCTGCAGGAATAACGTGTAATAAAAATGGTGTTCCATTTGACCCCGAAAAACCAATGGTAACGTCTGGTGTTAGGCTTGGCACACCTGCTGGCACCACGCGGGGATTTGGTCTATCTGAGTTTGAACAGGTGGGGCATATTATAGGGGATGTATTAGATGGCTTAGCTTCTAATAAATCTGATAATTCGGTTGCTGAAAAGCAAGCAAGAGCACAAATCTTGGATTTATGTAAACGCTTTCCGATTTATTGATGGGATTGTTTGCGCTAAAGACGCCTAGATAATAAATATAATGCAGGGTTGTTTGAGATGTTATGTCCATTTTGTAAATCAGAAGATACACAAGTAAAGGATTCTCGCCCATCAGAAGATGGAACTGCGATTAGAAGGCGCCGGCAATGTAATAGTTGCGATGCGCGTTTTACAACCTTCGAGCGGGTGCAATTGCGTGAGGTCTCTGTCATTAAAAGAGATGGCAGTAAAGCATTATTTGATAGAGACAAATTGGCAAAATCATTTAAAATTGCCTTACGCAAAAGAGATGTTGTTCCTGATAGAATAGACCTAGAAATCAATGAGATAGTAAAGAAACTTGAATCTACGGGTGAGCCTGATGTTGCGTCTGAATATATAGGCTCGCTTGTTATGAAGGCCTTGTCCAAACTTGATAAGGTAGGATATGTTAGATACGCATCTGTTTATCGCAATTTTGCAGACCCTCAAGATTTTGAAGAATTTGTGAATGAGCTTCAAAAGTGAAACAGGCCTCATCATTGGATACGATCGATGCGCATTGGATGAGATGTGCTATTGCATTAAGCAATAAAGCTCAGGGGCTTACTTCAGAAAATCCTAATGTTGGCTGTGTAATTATTGATGCAGATGGTAATCTGTGTGCTTCTGGATATACACAAGCAGGCGGGCGCCCACATGCTGAACAGGTAGCATTAGAAAAGGCAGGTACTAACGCTAATCAAGCTACCTTATATGTTACGTTAGAGCCTTGTTCTCACTTTGGAAAAACACCACCTTGCGCGCGCGCTATTATAGAAGCTGGCATTAAAAGAGTGGTTGTAGGCATTATTGACCCCGATACCCGCGTGAATGGTCAGGGTATCGAGAAGCTTAGACAAGCTGGCATTCACGTTGAAATCAATGTGTTGGGTAGGGATGTTGCTGATACTATGCCCTCTTTCTTGGCAAGAAAAAAATTAATGCTTGATGGTCAGGAACCTGACTTAAACGCAATGCCTCATATTACGGTAAAAATAGCACATAGTCGTGATGGTTTTGTGAGTAAGGCAAGAGGAAAGGGAGGCCAAATATCAAATCAGGTCTCATCTGCATATGTCCATGATTTAAGAAGTAGAGTAGATGCTGTATTGATTAGCCAGAAAACAGCACTTGTGGATAACCCGCGCCTAACCGCTAGAATTGACGGGTTTAAACATCCAACAACACGGATAGTGCTAGACAGAGATTTTGAGCTTTTAGAAAAAAGTCTGCTTGTTCAAACAAGTGATACCCATCCATTAATCATCGTTTGCCAAAACAAACCAGACCCGACGCATTGGGTGTATGAAAAGCAAAAAAAATATAATATTCAGCTTGTAATTATGAATAATAATTACAAGTTAGAGCCCATTTTTAATGCTTTACTTCAACGAGGTCAGGGGCACCTATTAGTGGAGGCTGGGCCGCGATTATTAGAATCTCTTTTGTCGGCTAAGCTTGCTAATGAATTTATACAAATAATCAGCCCTCAGAAAATGGAAGTTGGATTATCTATTGTAAATACAGAACAATCGGTAGTATTTTCGCCCCCTCCACCTTATGTAGTATCTAAGCAATTTAATCTTGCTAAAGATAGTGTTAAAATTTGGAAAAGATAGAAAATCAGAATGTTTACAGGCATCATTACAGATATCGGTGAGTTGGTATCCTTGGATAAGCAAGGGGATTGGCGCCTGAGAATCAAAACCAATTGGGAAACAACGGAAATTATCATCGGCGCGTCTATCGCTTGTTCGGGCATTTGCCTGACGGTTATTCAGAGAGACGATAATTATTTTGATGTGGCCGCGTCAATGGAAACAGTATCCGTTACGACGCTGCAAAATTGGCAAATTGGAACAAAAATCAATCTGGAGAGAGCGCTTCGAATGGGGGACGAGCTTGGTGGCCATATCGTATCTGGTCATGTGGATGGTATTGCAACTATTACAGATATCAAACCTGAAAAAGATTCCCATCATATTCGCTTCGAAATAGAGGATACTCTAAATGGTCTAATTGCAAGCAAAGGTTCTGTTAGTATTGATGGGATATCATTAACCGTAAATTCCGTGGCGAATAATAGCTTTGATGTAAATATTATTGCACACACCTGGCAGGAAACAACTATTGGAGACCGTGCGGTTGGTGATACAGTAAACCTTGAAATTGATATGTTGGCTCGCTATGTCGCAAGGTTACTCGAAACCTAAAAAAATATTATCAGAAAGATTACGCCTTATTTTAATGAACTGAAGGAACTAACCAATGGATTTAACCAAAGGAACAAAATTGTGTCTGATTTAAATGCAGTAGGTATTGATCCGATTGAGGATGTGATAGCTGACGCATCAGCTGGAAGGCTATTTATTCTTGTAGATGATCAAGATAGAGAAAATGAAGGTGATTTATGCATTATTGGCGAATATGCAACGCCAGAGGCTATCAACTTTATGGCTACGCATGGTAGAGGCTTGATATGTCTTGCACTCACGCGTGAGAAGTCAGATGAGCTTGGTTTAAGCCTTATGGAACAGAGAAATGAATCGCGCCATTCTACCGCGTTTACCACCTCAATCGAAGCAAGAGAGGGGGTTACGACAGGGATTTCTGCCCATGATAGATCCCATACAATAAAGGTAGCAATCAAGCCTGATGCCACAATTAATGATATCACAACCCCAGGGCATATTTTTCCGCTCGTTGCCTGTGCAGGAGGCACATTGGTGCGGGCAGGGCATACAGAGGCGGTAATTGATATTGCCAAGGCTGCAAGAGCTAATGCAAGCGGGGTTATCTGTGAGATAATGAATGATGATGGAAGTATGGCAAGATTACCCGACTTGGTTACTTTTGCTAAGAAACATGATTTAAAAATCGGGGCAATCGCTGAGTTAATTGCATGGCGCAGGCGTAATGAGACGCTTGTATCCAGAATTTCTGAAACGGTCATTAATTCAAACTTTGGCGGGTCTTGGCGTATGATGGTCTACCGTAATGACATAACCGGCGTAGAGCATGTTGCTTTATTGAAAGGGGATTTAATAACTACTGAGCCTGTATTGGTAAGAATGCACGCACTTGATATGATGGTGGATGTCTTAGCTGAAACAAATCAACATCGCTCATTTGGAGAATTGCACAGGGCCATGAATATGATTGCGGAGAAAGGCAGGGGCCTTATTGTCTTGTTACGAGAGGCAAACTCCAGCAGTATTTCTCATCTTGTTGCATCTAGAGTTGGGGCAGAGCAAGATAAAATAGTTAGCCCTGAGCTGCGGGATTATGGCGTTGGAGCCCAAATCCTGAGCGACCTTGATATTCATGACATGGTTCTTTTAACCAATTCACGGCCGAATGTAATTGCGCTTGAAGGATATGGTCTCACTATTTCTGGGTGGGAACCGATTTCAGTAGAATAAGGCATCCATATAAAAAGGAACAGAGATGAGCAAGAAATTTCTCATTATTGAAGCAAGATTTTATAATGATATTTTAGATGCCCTTGTTGATGGCGCCATTCAACAATTGGTATTAAATAAGCTCGAATATGAGCGTCTTGAAGTGCCTGGCGCATTAGAGATTCCAGCCGCTGTTGCGATGGCTGCACATACAGGTTCTTATGCAGGTTTTATAGCGCTTGGATGCGTTGTCAGAGGAGAAACGTCACATTATGATACTGTTAGTAACGAGTCTGCAAGAGGGCTGATGCAGCTTTCCTGTGAGAGGCATCTTGCGATTGGAAATGGAATAATCACGGTTGAGAATAAAGAGCAGGCATGGGCACGTGCACGTATCTCTGACAAAGATAAAGGGGGCGCAGCGGCGCTCGCCGCTATTAAAATGCATTCCATAAAAGAGCGCTATATAAAATGAGCGATACACTATCAAGCCAAAAGAAACATCCCATGCCAATGCGTCAAAGAAGAGGGGCGCGCATCGCAGCAGTGCAATTGAATTTTCAGCATTTATTTGTCAGTGCGGATTTGCAATCATCTATATCTGAATTTCTAATGCATTATGCTTCTGATGTTGCAGAAGACATGCAAGTTAGAGAAATCGATAATGCCTATTTTGAGCAACTCGTATTGGGGTGTGAGTTACATAAACAGCTCATAGATGATATTATTTCTTCATCCTTAGGCGAAAGCTGGAAAATCGAGAGATTATCAAAAGCAGATTATACAATTCTTCAGGTGGCCATTTGTGAGCTTAAACACATCCCACACACGCCCGCCAAAGTGGTAATTAAGGAATATTCGAGTATCGCTGATGCCTATAATAGCGATGTATCATTTGTTAATGCCATATTAGATAAAACGGCACGGCTTCTAAGGGCTGAAGAGATGGGTGCTTCATAGCCAATTTCACAACTGCATTAGATTATGTCATTATTGAAATTCAATATTTTATTCTGTGTTTTGTCTTCTTCTAAGGTTGAAAAATATCTGCTCTAAAATTCCAAGCTGAACCCCTGGAGCTGTTGTCTTTTCAGATTCATAATTAACTGAGTTTGGTAATTCTGTGATATTAATCATATCTAGAAGAATGTCATTATCATCAAATTCAAAAGCATATAAGTCACTTGAATTTATAACCGCTTTCTGGCCTAGAGGTGATTGTCGTTTAACATTTGAATAATATATCTTTTTCGAAGCAAAACTGCCCTCAAAACTGGGCGGGCCTAAAATGATTTTAAGCTCTGATTTACGTGTGCTTCCTATCTGGATTTTATCAATATCAATAGCGGCTATCTGATTACCATGAGTTGTTTCTTGAGCCGCGCATGATATCAAGAACAGCAATGCAAATACACAAATGGCACCTGAAATCAAATGCTGAATATTCGTCATAATGAGAGTGTGTTTCAGGTTTGTTTTACTAATATTACTCAAATATCTGATAAAAAAATAAACATGCATCATTTGATGGCTCATTTATTGTATCCTACTTAATTTGCTAATAACGTTGTTAATCAATGCCTATTCTGGTAGCTAAGGTCAACATATTTTAGGAATGAATTATGATTGCTAACAAGTTTTGTCAAAAAATAGTGGGTGTTTTTTTCGGTTCTCAAAAAACACCGTTAGATCCCCACCAGAAAGCATATTACAAATGTTTGGAAGCGAGTAGAAGACAAGAATTTTATACTGAATTTGAGGTTGCTGATACCTTTGATGGACGTTTTGATATGTTGTGTCTCGTGATGAGTATTTATATGCAAAAACTTAGTCAAGACACTGAAAAAACGAAGCAATTCAGTCAATACTTGTTCAATGCGATGTTCAAAGACATTGATTTAACATTACGCGAGATGGGTGCAGGAGATTTAGGGGTTGGCAAACGTGTTAAAGTCATGTCAGAGAGTTTTATGGGAAGGCTGACAAAATACTCACAGAGCTTAGAGAATAAGGATGCAACTATGCTTGCAGATACACTTTCTAGGAATTTATATAGAAAAACGGGGATTGTTAATAAAGATAGTAACATTACGCAATTTGTATTTAATTTTTATGAGCAAATGACAATTCTGGAAGTAGAATATTTGATTTCAGAGGATTTTAATATGAATGATTTCATTGCTATCTGCCTTGATAGCCAGCGTTAGATGTCGAGAGAGATAGGGCATGCAGAATTTGACATTAGACAAAAATATCGACTTATATCTTATAGACCGTGGTAAACCGTTAACGACTTTATCTGGCACGCTTAATGATGATGGATGCCGATTTATACAAGAAAGGTTTAATTTTGTTGATGTTAGCGGTGTTACTATATCAGCAAATATAAAAAAAATTTCCAAGGATTGCTGGGAGTTAACAGGCACCCTAGTTGCCCAAGTAACCCAAGCATGTGTTGCCACTGGCGAGCTAGTGAAAGAAAAACTGGATATAACGTTAGAAGAAAGATATGTTCTACAAAATGAGCAAGAGGGGTATATAGCTGAGATTGATGTTGATGCTGCTAATGTTGAAGTTCTTGAGACAAATATATTACAGGTTGGTGAGTTAATAGCGCAAACCATTGGGGTTGAAGCAGATTCCTTTCCAAAACAAAAAAATACGCCGGAGGTTCATGTTTTTGGCGGCGATAATAAGGATGAGCATCCATTTGCAAAGCTTTCTAGATTAAAAAAGTAAACTATATGGTTTCTTGTTATTCGCAAGATTAGGAGTGTTACCAAGTGTCGTTGAATATTAGAATTGCTTTAGATGCTATGGGGGGAGATGATGCCCCGGATATTGTTGTTTCAGGAGCAAGCATAGCACGTAAGCGTCACCCTAATCTTGAATTAATTTTTATTGGTGACGATCAAAAAATAAAACCTCTTATTAAGAAATACAAAAATCTAAGTGATGCAAAAATAATACATACTGATGATATGGTGGCACCAGACGCAAGACCGGCACAGGCCCTGCGGCATGGCAAAAAAACCTCAATGTGGCTTGCTGTTAACGAAGTGGCGATTGATAATGCGGATGCTATTGTTTCTGCCGGAAATACTGGGGCATTAATGGCTATTTCCAAACTCCAGTTGCGAATGATAAATGGGGTAACACGCCCTGCTATTGCTGGGTTTCTTCCAACAATGAGAGGGTTGTGTTGTATGCTCGATCTGGGCGCTAATATCGAGGTTGATGAGCGCAATCTTGTTCAATTCGGTATCATGGGCGCGTCTTTTTGTTCTGCAATCACTGGTATGAACAACCCATCTGTTGGCATTTTAAATGTTGGCGAGGAGGACCAGAAGGGTTTTGATTACTTAAGGCGCGCTGGCATTAGCTTGTCTGACGAAACTCTGAATTTAAATTATGTTGGTTTTATCGAAGGCTCTGACATCGTGGCTGGTGATACAGATGTAATTGTAACAGACGGATTTACAGGTAATGTTGCTCTTAAAACAGCGGAAGGCACCGCTAAGTTCTTTATGCATCATTTAAGGCAGGCATTTCGGAGCTCGTATCTAAGCAGAATTGGTTTTTTGCTTTCAAGAACAGCCTTCATGAAAATGAGAAAGACCGTAGATCCGCGATATTATAATGGTGCAATTCTATTGGGATTAAATGGTATTTGTGTTAAATCTCATGGTGGGGCTGACTCTGTTGGTTTTTCAAATGCAATTGAGGTAGCCTGTGATTTAGTTGAGCATGAGTTTATACCTAAGGTGAATGACTCTATTTCTGCAGCTGAAAAAGTCATTCAAAGTAAAGCCGAATAGAAAATAAACATATGAAACAGATATTGATGACTGGTGTTGGCGCTTATCTGCCTGAAACAATTCTTACCAATGATGATTTAAGTAAGTTTGTAGATACAGATGATAATTGGATTAGACAACGCACTGGAATTATTTCAAGAAGAAAGGCTAATCCAGAGGAACTTACATCTGACCTTGCCGTTAAAGCTGCCAATGAGGCTTTACTATCATCAGGAGTTAATATATCAGATATTGATTGTATTATTGTAGCAACCACTACACCTGATTGTACTTTTCCGTCAACAGCTACAATAGTCCAAGAAAAGCTAGGCGCGCACAATGCGTTTGCGTTTGATGTACAGGCGGTATGTGCTGGTTTTGTGTATGCTCTCTCAGTAGCAAACGGATTAATGTCAGCAGGACAGGGTAGCAATACATTGGTCATAGGCGCAGAAACATTTACCAAGCTACTGGATTGGAGCGATAGATCAACCTGCGTATTGTTTGGTGATGGAGCAGGGGCTGTTGTATTACAAGCAGAAAAAAGTGAAGAAGGTTATGGTATTATAGCAAATGCCCTTCACTCTGATGGCCGATATAAGGATATATTATATGTGGATGGTGGCGTTTCAAGCACAGGCACTATTGGGCACGTTAAAATGCAGGGCCGTGACGTCTTTAAACACGCGGTTGAAAAGTTAGCAGCTGCAATGGATGAGGTTTTGCATATATCAAATTTGACATCGGACGATATTGATTGGCTGGTGCCTCATCAAGCAAATATAAGAATAATCAATGCGATGCAAAAGAAACTTAATCTGCCAGATGAAAAAGTTATTAAAACTGTTTCTCATCATGCCAACACATCAGCTGCGTCAATCCCTCTTGCTCTTACCTCAGGTGTGGAAAGCGGACAGATTAAATCAGGTCATTTGTTAGCTTTGGAAGCAATAGGGGGTGGACTTAGTTGGGGGGCCAGTCTTGTAAGATATGGCAGACCTGTTTAGCAAAATTTTCTATTTGATAATTAAAGCAATTGTTTCAGAGTGTTGACTTGCTATCTTGACGATGATAACCTGTGTTTATGAGTAATACTTTAACACGTTCTGATCTTGCACAGGCCGTCCATATGGAAGTTGGTCTTTCGAAAAATGATTCTTCACGGTTGGTGGAGGACGTGCTTGAAAAAATGACTGATTGTTTCGTCAAAGGTGAAAATGTTAAATTATCCTCATTTGGCACTTTCAGTGTGCGTTCTAAATCAGAGCGTATAGGAAGAAACCCTAAAACAGGTATTGAGGCACGAATAACACCTCGCCGTGTATTATCGTTTCATCCTTCTATATCTTTGCGCCAAAGAGTTAACAAATGACGGCTGAGAAATCGGTTAGTGCATATAAGACGATCTCTGAAGTATCAAAATTAATCGACGTTCCATCACACGTGCTGCGTTTTTGGGAAACAAAATTCACCCAAGTCAAGCCGATTAAGCGAAGCGGTGGTAGGCGTTATTACCGCTCGGAAGATATTGAGGTTCTCTCTTCAATACGAGAATTATTATATAATGAAGGGTACACCATAAAAGGGGCTCAAAAAGTATTAAAGTCTCATCTAAAAAATACTGGATCGGCTTACAATAAACTGCAAGCAGTCCATCAGCTGGAGAAAAAATCAGAGGATAAATTGCGGTTAGCAGATCATAAAAGCGTTACTACAGATGATAGCATTAAAATCCTTGAGCTTCTTCGTGATAGCGAAATGCGTTTGGATAAACTGATTTCAAAAAGCGCCTAGAATGTTCTAATCTTAAAATGGTAGTTTTTTAAACAGATTTATTTTAATTACGGAGCGTAGCGCAGCCTGGTAGCGCACTACACTGGGGGTGTAGGGGTCGCAGGTTCAAATCCTGCCGTTCCGACCATTTAAATTAAAGATAAGAGATAGCTTTAAAGATAATATAACAAAATAAATGACACTCTTTGAAGAGTATGATGTAATATCATCATTTACACTCCTCTTTTAATGAGATTTTTTTTGAAAGGAATTGTTTTGAGCAAAATAGCTTTTATAGGCTTAGGAGATATGGGGCAGGTAATAGTTCCAAGAATAATAGAGGCTGGGCATGAAGTTATAGGCTGGAACCGTTCACCAGGTAAAACAAAGTTTTTAGAAACGCTAGGTATGAAAGTAGCCAAGACTCCAGCTCAGGCGGCAGAGGGCGCGAAGCTTGTTCTTTCCATTGTTACAGATGGTGAAGCTGTTAGGTCTGTATCGACAGGTGAAAATGGTATCATACAATCCCTGGATAAGAATGCCGCATACATGGACATGAGCACAATTTCTCCCGAAGTTAGTCGAGAAGTAGCCAGAACTTTCGCAGAAAAGGGGCTTCACATGTTAGATGCCCCTATTTCTGGAAGCCCAGTTACTGTGAAACAGGGAACGGCCTCAATCATGGTTGCGGGTAATAAAAGTGCTTTTGAAAAAGCTCAAAAAATTCTTAAATCAATAGGACCTAAAGTGTCTTTTATTGGGGAGAATGGATTAGCAGTTCAAACAAAATTAGCGATTAATTCTCTTCTCATGGTTCAAGTCATAGCCTTTGGTGAAGCCGTCGCGATGGCTGAAAAAGGAGGTGTAGACCGAAATATAGTTGTTGATGCAATTTTAAATTCAGTTGCTAGCTCTCCTGTTCTATCTTACAGAGGACCATTTATTCTGGACGGTAAAATGCCAAAAAAAGCTCTTGCAGATGTTGCTTTGCAACAGAAGGATATGAGCCTTGTTCTGGAGCAAGCAAAATTACTCGCTTCGCCTGCCCCTCTCGCCGCCGCCGCTAACGAGATGATGAACACCTCAAGAGGAATGGGTCTTGGTCATCATGATTTTGTAGTAGCGCATCAAGCTTATTGTAGAATGAATGGAGTGCAAAAATGATTACAGACCAGTTTGTTACTAATCTAGCTAATGTTCCAAAAGTTGGCGGACTACGTGAAGAGGATGGCTGGGTTGATATGCAGGTTCAATTTCTGATTGATAAAGCACAAAATAATTCTGAAAATTTCTTATTAGGATGGACAGTCCTACCACCTGGTGCAATGCATGACAGACATAGACATTTTCATGTTGATGAATTCTGGATTGTGGTTTCCGGAAATGGTGTGATGTACACTCATGACGGTGGTGAGCAACCAGGGCAAAAGGGTGACGTAGTTTTTACTCCGAGAAACCAATGGCATGGCTTCAAAAACACAAGTTACGAGGATGTAGTTTTAGTTTGGGGTTGGATAGGGAAAGGCTCATTGGAGGAAGCTGGGTATGAGGTATATCCAGATGAAAATAACTTGTGAAAGAATATAAAATCAGGTGATGATCCATCTTTTTTAATTATCGATTTTAGCTGGATTATACTTCGCCACAGAAATACTAACTACCCTCACGATAGCAAACAGAGCTAGAACGGATACCACTGCGATTTTTATGATGGTGTGCACGGTTTATCCTTTTAACCCTTCAATAATAGCAGTCTTACAATGTATTTGTGTTGTGTCAAATACAGGTAATGGAGAAGATAGTTTATCCAGAAGCATACAGACTTCAGTGCAGCCTAGTATAACGCAGTCAGCACCAGCTTTTTTCAGCTTAGTACAAATATTAATAAAAGTTTTTCTGCTTCCCTCATTGATTACGCTTTTACATAACTCATCATATATTGTTTGATGTATGAAATTTCTATCTTCTTCGTCTGGAATGATAGGAATAAGATTTTTGTCTATAAGTGTATTTTTGTAAAATTCTTCTTCCATCGTAAATTTAGTTGCTATCAATGCAGGTTTTTTAAAACCATCGCTTTTAATATGGTTGGCAGTAGCTGTTCCAATGTGTATGAATTTTAGTGAAGTATCCTCTAACATTAAATCTGCAACTTTGTGCATCGTATTAGTAGCAAGTAAAAGTATTTCTGCGCCACTTTTCTCTAAAATTTTGGCCTCCTTATTCAGTATGTTACCTGCTTCTTCCCATCTATTTTCAGATTGCAATTTTTCTATATCTGAAAAATTTAATGACCTAATAATTAAGTCTGGGCTGCTGAGGCCACCTAGCTCTTCAAATGTATATTGGCACAAAAGGTCGTAATAGATTTTTGTTGAAGCAACAGACATTCCGCCTAAAACACCAATTTTTTTCATAACTTTCTCCCATTGAAGTACCAATTTGCCATAAAAAAAGGACAGCGCAAAGTCTGTCCGAGTTTAGGGAGGTAAATACATCTGTCGATGCTTTACAGGAGAAACACATCTTTCGATTCAATGGGCTATTTAGACAAGATTTATGCAAATTATTGATAAGTTGATGACGAATTCATGAAATGCCAACGGTCAAAATAACATGGCAAGGGACAGCCTCAGCATCATTTTTCCATCCAAGCCTTTTTGAATTCTTCATATAGCATTTTTTTATTCTTTTTTTCTGAACTCTGGAAGTTATCCTAACTTTGGTTTTAATCAGAACAAACAGATAGTCAATTCGTTGATGTCATATAGATAATTTTTGTGTGTTGGGGGGGTGAATAAATACAGGATTATTTTAAGTAATACCCTTTCCATAAGATTGTAAAATACTACCTAACAGGGAAGAAAATTTATTCTTTTACGCTTCGCGAAGGGCGCTTCATTCTGTCTGGTTGGCTGTTATGGATATTTTATTAGTTGCAAAATTTGGGGTATTATTATCCATCCATACAGGCCTGCTATATTGTTTGAGCAAGATAGCCTCTTATTATAAGGAGCCCTTATTTCTTCTCAAACGCATTGATGCTAATATTCAAAATCCATCTCTAATTATGATAGTTTTACTAGGGTTGATTATTATAATATTAAGTTTTCTGGCGTTAGAACAAAGCAAGTTGACGTTTTATATTTTAAATGCGGCGTTTCTGTCTATTTGGTTTTTAGAGCTTGCAATTGTAACAGGAAAACGCTTTTTTGCGCCATTATTTGGAGATGATTTACCAAAAGAGATTAGCATTTTTGTTGGATTTGTATTGGCTATGAATGGCGGGTATTTCACGTTAATGTTTATTCAAAGACTTTTCAGCTCATCGTCATTTTAAGGAGCGATTAATGGATAATAAAACAGTTTGCGAAATTTTTGAGGCGTCAGAGCGTGCGTCTGATTTTAAAAAATCATTTATGTGTGCGCAAGAATCATTACATGATGGGTTGATGAGTAGCCCCTGGCCGATATTTGTATATGCGCTTAGCGTTCTTTTTGTAGCGTTTTTAGTACAACGTTCTGCAACGCGGCACGTCCCCAATTCTGATAAGCAAAAAGACTAAGTGTGACAGGTAAGCTGCAATCTGCGTTTTTTAAACACGTCCTTGCCGTGATGATAATGAGGGGTGTTCCTGTTAACAGGCGAATTAAAGAATATAATTTTTAGTAAAAACTAATAAATATCCGAAACATAATTAAAATTATCTAAAATCTGTGATGCTTGCTTCTCTGGCGAGTCTGAGTTGAGCTTTAAATAACCAGATTGATACTCAAAAAAGCCGTTATTATTTGACGTTAAACCAGCACCAGATAGTCCTGTATTAAAGGCATTATCTGTGTTGGGATCCTCAGACAAAATATAGCTCATTATTTCTTTCATAGCCCGATTTTCAGGAACAAGGTCTGAGAAATAACTAAGTGTCGTTTGATTAACAGGTTGTTTTAATTTATCCATATTCTGATTGGATAGGGTGGTTAATATTTGATTAAGATTATTTGTCATCTCTGACATTATTAAATCTAAATCTTGAAACGGTATTGTGTTTTGTGTGTTCTTCATTTGTTGATTTAATTCTGATAATTCTGGAAGCACGTCCCTAAAAATTTGAAGCCCATCACGACTATTTAAAATGCTATCTGAAATTTTAATGCCATTTTCTTGTGCATTTCTTATATTGTCTTGTAATTCAGATAAAATTTGAAGATTTTCATCTGACATTTTATCATCTGAAATTTTTAAGCGTTTCATAGAATCCATGAAGTTGGTGTAATCTTCAAACCAAAGAAGGATTTGAGAATTGAGCGTTTCATTTTCTTGCAATGGCTGTTCATCATTCGAAATATAATACCCTATCAAATCATAAAGAGACATAATGGGAAGCGCCTCTTGTTCCAGCGTGTTGACCAATTGCGACGGCAGTACGCCCGTGTCCATATCACTGGTAATGATATCATCTTTGATCACAATTTTTTTAACACCAACAAATTCTACAAAATCATCTAGTTGCTGAATAGTTTGTTGGGTAGAGGGATTTGATAAATTACTATCTCTGGCCGTTAACCCTGTTTTTAAAATATCAATGGGCAGATTAGGGTTTGACTGGCTGGTGAGCCTTAGTTGGGATTGTAATATGTTAAGATTATCCCTAAACCCTGTTTTACTGCCCCCAAAAATAGAGTCCTTATTTTTTAGAATATCTCTTATTGCGTAGGAAAAATCAGAGGGGCTTGTATAAGAATTCTCCATAGATTTTTCTGTTATGTTTGGGGCTAGAAAGGCAAGAGCGATTTCGTTTTCGGTAAGGGGAGATTGTGACTCCAGCCTGATTTCAGGTATCGTTGTTGGCTCTCTTAACGCTTGTTTGCTATTCTTTAAAAATTCTAACTGTTCTAACCTAATTGAAATGGAAGATAAAAGCTGGGTATTACAGGTGGCAAGGTCGGTCTGGCAATTGGGTTCTGCGTCTACAGAGCTAGGCTCTGCTAATAATCCTGACAAATTATTCTTAGTATCACTTACGATAATATCAAGCGCAGATAAGGTTATAAAGTCATTCTCAGGCGTAGAAGGCACAAATTCCAAAAAAGCATCTTGATTCAAGGATTTTCTTAAATCACTCAAAGTATCAGATAGTAATGGCGTTGGTGTCTCCTCATTTATATTTTCTGCATCAATTCTTTGTGACGTTATCGTGATTTTGTTGATATATTCCTTTGGTCTGGCTATTTTATCTCTTTCGCTTTTTGAATTAAAATTTGGGCTATTCGTGCCCTTAGATGCATCTTTGCTTTGTTGCTCGGAATTGTTTGTTGGTAGTTGTTCTGTATTAACAGGCGTAAGATTATACTTTTTTGGTTTATTTTCACTCAGAATACTGAAGGCGGGATTAATAAAAGTACCTGTAAGTAGTACCGCAATGACACATATGTAAATTTTTGTAGGTTGATGCACACCAAAACTCCCGATAACGTGTTAACGACACGTTAAGAATATGTTTAATTTTGGTTGCAAATCTCATATCCTGAAAATAACAGTAGGATATTGATGTGAGCTATCATATTACATATACTATCAAACTTACATCTGAGGTATAAATGTCCAAAGCGAAAATATATAAACCTTCGAAAACCTCTATGCAGTCTGGACGTGCTAAATTAGCCAATTGGATTTTGGAATTCACGCGCAAAGCGCCTGCTATTCCGGACCCGCTAATGGGCTGGCAATCCTGCGGAGATACTCAAAAACAGGTGAAGATACCTTTCGCAACGAAAGAAGCAGCTATTCAATATGCCCAGAAGCATTCTGTTGATTATCAAGTGGTCAAACCACAAACTAGAAAGCTGAATATTAAAGCTTATGCTGATAATTTCTCTTCTGATCGCAAAATTTCTTGGACTCACTAGATACAAGCATTTCTCGTAAATGGCACATATCTAAGGAAGTGCAACTAACACATAGGTCATATTTTTTATTTAGATAGTAACGCTCTATATAAAACATAGCTGGAAAAAAGGTAACATATATTATGAAATTCGGATTATTTGGTAGCGCCAAGGCTGTACGCGGTGGGTTAGATGTTGATAGTTCTGCTGCTTATAATGAATGGCTAAATTATAATGTTGAAGCTGAAGCGCTTGGATATCATAGTAGTTTTACTGTAGAGCATCATTTTACAGGTTTTGGGCAGGTCTCTGCCTCTCTTAACTTGCTCACATACCTTTCAGCCATTACCACCACTCTTCGGCTTGGAACAGCTGTCATGACACTTCCATGGCATAACCCTGTATTGCTTGCAGAACAGGCAGCGACGCTTGATCTTTTATCAAAGGGTAGACTTGATTTTGGTGTGGGTAAGGGATACCGATTTAATGAATTTAATAGCTTCGGCATCCCAATGGATGAGGCAGAGCCAAGGTTTCATGAATCTATCGAAATTATGAAAAAATCTTGGGTTAATAATGAGAGATGGTCCTATAAGGGAAAATTTTGGAACTTTAATGATATTGTTGTGGAGCCCCCATGTGCACAGGACCCGCATCCACCGCTTTGGCTAGCCGCTGGTCATCCAGAAGCGATTAAAACGGTAGCCAAGATGGGTGCTAATCTTTTGCTTGATCAATTTTCTCCAGCAGATGCTGTTTTTGAGAGAGTGCGAGTGTTTAATGAGGCTCAAAAAGATAATAAAGCAAATGGACCAGGGGGGCAAATTGCCTTAGCCCGTGCGTTATATATTGCGAAAGACGAATCAGATAAGATGGAAGCCATCGAGCGAAGAATGAATGCTCGTGCTAAAGTAGATAAGTTATCGCAAAGGCCTGATGGAAAAAATACGTCTAGCATAATGATACATAAAGGCTCAGATGAAGCACTAGAAGGCGCATTAATTGGGACTATTGATGAGATTGTTCAGCGTATACACGAACTGAAATCAGGTGGGGTGGAGTATATACTATTAGTAGATGCTGGCGGCGGTATCGAGGGACTTCGAAATTTTTCTAAAGACATTAAGCCGCAAATTCAATAGCTTAATTTGTATTCCTTATTAAAAAACAGAAGATATATGCTCAATGGTATTAACCGCATTTATATTATATTGCGTTGCGGCATATTGCCCTGCAAATAAATAGCATAAAAGCTCGGCCTGCATTGCTGCGGATTGATTAGCCTCGGTATCTTCTACAGCGATTGCCTGACTAGGCTCAATATTCAATCTATTAAGCGCAAAAGTGAAGATTTCTGAATCTGGTTTTTCGTTAGTGGCATCTTGTTTTGATGTGATTAAATCAAAAGAGCCAAAATCAATCGTTGCTTCTAATGATTTTGAAAGCGCTTGTAACATCTGAGGAGTGGTAGTGGTTACAAGTCCAATTTTAAGATTGTTCTGTTTGCAGAAATTAATGCACTCTACCACGCCTTTTCTCGGGCGCAATCCTTCTGCAATCTTGTTATTAAAAATGGACTGCCGGGTTTCATGAATTTTTTTGAGAATATTTATATCAACTGAAATCCCGCCAAATGTGACAAGGCGTTTTAACCCGCCAGGCTTTTTAAGCAATTCACAATAATTTGCGATGCTCCAATACCAATCTAGGCCGTGATGTGCGAATGCCTCATTATAAGACTGTCTTTGAAGCTCAGAGGTCTCTGTTATAACGCCAATTGAACCTAGTAGAATTGCTTTCATTTATTCGGTGCTCATAATTTATTGTCTTTGAGTAAAAGAATAAGATGTTGTTGTGCAAGTTGTTTTAAACTCTGGATATCTTCTAGATAGCAAAGCTTTTTGCTATTTTGCCATTTCATCACAAGGGTTTCTCGGTTAATTGTTAACCCCTCTGGCCGGTTGTAAAATTCCTTTGGTGTTATTGATAATGCGATAGGAGGCGTAGAGAAATTAACCATATCATTATTAAAGAGTGCTACCTTAATAAATCGTTTTTTTTCTTCAACGATAAAAAAACTATCCAGCTTTGGATCGGGGAGATTACTTTTACAATGTAATCCGATAGACCAGTTAAGCGTTTCTGTTTTTCCTATGGTTGGATTAGATAACAAAACTACCATTAAAACTAGGAATAAAATACCCCGCTCACACCATAATGATTTTAAATAATGGAGTTTTAAAATCCTAGACATTGTTAATCCTGACACTCAATAATGATATTACCAATTATAGCCCCAGACTCTAAATCTTGATGAGCAAGGGCTGTTTCAGACAAATGATACTGCTTAGCAATAAACGGTTTTATACCTAAATCAGTTTGCCAGTTAGTGATGAATTGAACAGCATCTTGCATCATTTTATTCTCTAGTGAATACATAAAAACACTATAGATTGAGAGGTTCATCTGTAAGAATTTCTGAAATGGTATTTCAGCGATACTCTTATTATCAGATGCATAGGTAGATAGTATCCCATGCTCTTTTATAATATTTAAATTAGCTTCGATATTATTGCCAAATGCCACATCAAAAATAAGATCTAATTTTATGCCTGCTGTAATATCTAGGACATCTTCTACAAAATGAGGGGTGTCGTATCTAAGCACGTTATCTGCACCCGCAATTAGAGCAGCAGTCATTTTTTCTGGCCCACTGACAGATGATATTACATAAGCGCCAGCATATTTTGCCATTTGAATTGCACAATTTCCAACACTTCCGCCGCCACCTGTAATCAATATTGTAGCGCCGTTAAGGTTTGAATATTTAAACAAGCCAGCATAGGCAGTTAAGGCAGGTATTCCAATAGTTGCCCCAATTTCAAGGGATGTTGTATCTGCCAATGGGATAGCAAGGTATGATGGCACACACACGAAATGTGCAGCCGTGCCAAATGGTCTTTGCCACTGTGCTGAATATAGCCAGACACGCTCCCCAACTCTATTTTTATTTACATTACTGCCAACTGCTTCAATAATGCCAGAGCCGTCACTATGGGGTATTATTTTTGAGAAAGCCTGCTTTTGTCCTCTAAATCCACTGCGCCTTTTAGTATCAGACGGATTTAGACCAGAAAAAGAAACCTTTACCAATACTTCATCATTCTGTGGAACTGGCTTTTCCATCTCACCAAAAATCAAAACCTCTGATGCATCCCCTTGTTTTTCATACCAAATAGCTTTCATGCCCGTACCCTTTGCCTCTTCCAACCACTTTCGTTATGTTGCCGATTAAGACAGCTTAACTTAGATGTCAGTACAATTGGCTTCAAATCCGATTAACTGGTTTATTCTTATTACGATATATTTAAAGTACCAGTTTTTATTTTTCTTTGGAGAAAAAATATCTTTCTGAAGAAAAGCACTTTTTGAGGTAAGATTATTAAATTCATGAGTATATATATGATCCATATGAGCTTCAAAATATTGGTTTAGGGTAATCGAACCATCAGGAGGTAGGTGAATAGTTAGCGCTGAAGCACCATCGGTTTCGAGCTTAAAAGTAGAATTTACCTCAAAAAATCCAGTATCTGTTATTTCGTCTGTAATGATACAGTTAAGAAATAGTCCTGATGCAATAGATGAATTGCTAAAGAAAAAAGCGGCAATGATGGCACATAACACAATCTTCAATTAATTCTCATCCCTCGTTCTAGCAGGTTATCTAATCGTAAAATTATCAACAGAGTTTGCCCAGTTTATCGTTTGAAAAGTAATAACCGAATTAGTCGCAAAATTCCATTAATCAGGATGGAACGCATAAAAGGATTATAAATAATGCGTTTAGAAAAACTAATAAAGAGCGGCATAAAACGCATCGCAAGAAAGAGTAAAATCGTTACCAGCAGAAAAATGAATATAAGTTTAGTCATGTTCGGTTAATTATTT
>Ga0181600_10000450_pt1 | contig 31707 bp, 25 predicted proteins | sample 041ome_2_FD_132982 | JGI IMG/M metagenome (GOLD analysis project Ga0181600, IMG submission 132982) | Coastal salt marsh microbial communities from the Groves Creek Marsh, Skidaway Island, Georgia - 041406US metaG (megahit assembly) | ecosystem: Environmental > Aquatic > Marine > Intertidal zone... | reverse complement strand
TATAAGGTGTTTTTTCAAGTTTTTACAAACAGAGAATTATTAAAAAAGGCCCCACCAAAAAATGATGAAGCCTAATCATAAAAAAGGTGATTGTCACAAATCAAAAACAATATTTGTTTTCCTTAATGACCTTGTCTGCGATGTTATTTTTCAACCCGATGATGTCTGGAAGTTGATCGTATCGACACAAACGGTGCACACTTTTCATCAAATTCAATTGCGCATCCCCTTCGGCAATATTACCAATGATTTCTTTTGACCTTTTGAGGGTCATTTCCACGGCATCAAAAACGTACAAGCGCGTCATGTCCATCTGATGATCCATCTCCATTCCTCGGTTTCTGTTTTTGAGGGTTCTCAAAATTGCCGATTCAGCAAAGTAGATCTCAATCATGATGTCCGATAAACCGATGAGGGTTTGTTGGTTCTTTTCTAGTTCTTGGCCATACTTTTGGAAAGCCGATCCAGCAATCATCAAGAAAACTTTCTTTAAATTTTTTACTTTTTGCAATTCTACGGAGAGGGCCTGATTGGGGTCGATATTATCCGCTGTTCCTCCAGCAGTCATTTCTCCTGCCACCTGCATCACTGCACTCATGAGATCTAATTCTCCTTTCATCGATTTTTTGACCAACATTCCAACGGACAACATTCTGTTGATTTCATTGGTCCCCTCATAGATTCTTCCAATACGAGCATCCCTCCAGGCAGATTCCATAGGTGTGTCGGCAGAAAAACCCATTCCACCGAAGATTTGAATCCCATCATCTGCACAATTCTGAACATCCTCGGAGGTGGCGACTTTGATCATAGAACATTCAATGGCAAAGGCTTCTACCCCTTTAAGCTCGGCTTTTTGGTGTTCCATTCCTTCCTCTTGTAGGCTTTTGATTTTTAGCTCTATATCGTGTGCAGCTCGATAATTGGCAGATTCCCCCACATAACAGGAGGTAGCCATTCTAGCAATTTTTTCCTTTATGGCTCCAAATTGAGCTATGGGTGTATTGAACTGTACGCGCTCGTTGGCGTATTGAACGGCTTTGGTGATCACCCTTCTTTGGGCATCCAAACAGGCTACACCCAATTTGATCCGCCCAATATTCAATGCGTTCATGGCAATTTTGAACCCTTCACCCCGCTGCGCCAGCATATTTTCGACCGGCACCTTTGTTTCATTGTAAAAGACTTGGCGGGTGGAGGAGGCATGTATCCCCAACTTGTTTTCCTCATCTCCCAGTGTGATGCCATTTTCAGGATCATTGGGAACGATGAATCCGGTGATGTTCTTATCGTCTTCGATTCGGGCAAACACAATGAATACGTTGGCAAAACCTGCATTGGAAATCCACATTTTCTGTCCCGAGATCAAATAATGACTACCATCTTCTGAAAGCACTGCTTTGGTTTTTCCGGAGTTTGCATCGGATCCGGCACCTGGTTCGGTTAGGCAATAGGCCCCAAACCATTCACCACTGGCCAGCTTGGGAACGTAGGTTTGTTTTTGTTCCTCTGTACCGTAGAGAACGATAGGCATAGTGCCAATTCCCGTATGGGCACCAAAGGCGGTAGAAAAGGATCCTGTAGCCCCAGAAATATAGTCACATACCAACATGGTGGAGACAAAACCCATGCCCATTCCCCCGTAATTTTCAGGAACGGAAATACTGAGAAAACCCAGTTCTGCTGCTTTTTTCATGCACGACTTGGTAAACTCATAGTCCTTTTTCTCAAAACGCTCTTTATGAGGCCAAACTTCGCGATCAATAAAATCTTGAACGCTTTCCTTGACCATAATTTGCTCTTCTGAAAAATCTTCGGGTGTAAAAACACTCTCGGGCTCTACATCTCTGATGATGAATTCGCCCCCTTTAATAAGTTTAGCGGATTTAAGTTCCATAGCTCTTGGGATTTAATGAATTAAAAAATGTTCAAACTTCTTGCTTTCTTTCATTACACAATCGGTCACTTCAAAAAAATGTTTGATTTGCTGTTCTGATAATTTACTTTCTATCGTATGATTAAAATTCAAAACGACTGTTCTTGAGTCGTCTCGTTTTTCTTTTCCGTAGGGGGTCAAAAAGATCAGAACACTGCGACCATCCTCAGGGTTGGACTCGCGTTTTATCATTTTTTTTTCCTCCATACTGTTCAACAAACGGGACAAACTGGTTGGCTCCATTCCCAATTTTGGTCCCAGTGCGGTGGAAGGGGTTCCTTCAGCTTCAATATTCAAAAGTGCAAATCCCACAGCCATCGTCGAATCGAACTTTGCTGCCTCACGATTGTACATTTTGCTCACCGCATTCCATGTGGAACGGAGGGCGGCATCAATGGTTTTTTTTCTCAATTGTTTCATTATTCCAAAAATATAAAAAAATACTATGCATGCATAATATTTTACAGAAAAAAAATTAAGGATACATTTCTTCAATCAAATGTTGATATTTTTTCTCAACCGCTTTGCGTTTCACTTTCATTGTAGGCGTGAGAAGGCCCTCTTCAACGGACCATGCTTCAGGGGTGAGTCGGATGACTTTTACTTGTTCCCATTTCCCAAATTTGTCATCGTTTGCCCTAATTTCTTTTTCAATTTGAGCCATCAAAGGGGCACAGCTTGCGATGGCAATGGGATTGTCGTCAAAATCCACTCCCTGTTCCTCCAACCATAATTTGGACTGTTCAAAATTGGGTTGAATCAGTGCCGAAGCAAAATTTTTACCTTCGCCTACCACCATAATCTGTTCGATGAGCAACGACTGCTTGAGTTGGCCCTCAATAACCTGGGGCGCAATATATTTTCCTCCGGAGGTTTTGAACATTTGTTTTTTGCGATCGGTTATTTTCAAAAAACCTTCTTCATCCAACACACCAATATCTCCCGTTTTAAAAAAATCACCTTCCATCACCAGTTGTGTTTGTTCGGGATCTTTGTAGTAACCTTTCATCACATTGGGCCCTTTACACCATATTTCACCATCTTCAGCGATTTTTACTTCTATTCCCTTGATGATCTTTCCCACCGTACCTACTTTCAATCCCTTATTTCTAAGGTCATTCACAGAAATTGCCGGAGAGGTTTCCGTCAAGCCATAGGCCTCTGCAATGGTCATTCCTGCAGCGCCAAAAATTCTTACCAATCTTGGTTGCAAGGCGGCACTTCCCGAACAAATGATCTCCAGATTGCCTCCCAAGGCCTCTTTGAACTTAGAAAGCACCAATTTCTTGGCCAAAAAGTGTTTGACCTGGAAAAAAATTGACTGTCCTCCATTGGGTTCAAAGCGATGAGCGAGTGCAATTGCCCAATAGAAAAGTGATTTTTTTAATCCCGTTAGATCATTCCCTTTGCTGTAAATTTTATCATAAACTTTTTCCAAGAGTCTCGGTACAGCCGTCATAAAATTCGGCCGCACCTCTTTGAGATTATCACTGATCGTCTCTAAGGATTCAGCGTAATAAATTTTAATGTTGTTATACAAATAGCCATAAATAAAAGTCCTTTCAAAAATATGACACAGCGGAAGAAAGCTCAATGCAGTCTGATCACCACTACCATCAAAAGGAAACATTTGTGTGGCTGAAATTACATTGGACACAATATTGTCATGACTGAGCATCACCCCTTTAGGAACACCTGTGGTGCCAGAGGTGTAGATGATGGTGGCGAGGTCATTGGGTTGGACTTTGGATTGGGTATCATTTAAAAGGTATTTGTTTTCTATTTTTTTTCCCAACTCCAACAACTCAGACCAGTTTTTACAGCCCTCAATCTCATCAAACGAATAAATCCCTTTCAAGTCTTTCACTTCATTTCTAATCGAAAAAACTTTCTCATAGAGTGCCTGATCAGAAACAAAACAATACTGGCTCTCGGAATGATTGAGGATGTATTCATAATCCTTGGCGCTGATATTGGGATAAAGCGGAACCGATACCGCACCCACTTGCAAGATCGCCATATCCATAATCGACCATTCAGAGCGATTGTTGGTAGAGATCATAGCAATTTTATCTTGTGACTTCACGCCCATTTCGATGAGTGCAGCAGCGACTAGTTGGGCTGACTCAAAAAATTGACCTGTGGAAACCGATTTCCATACCCCGGCCTTTTTGTCATTAAGACAGTTTTCGATGGGAGTGTTTTCTAACTGAATCTTCAGTATATCAAAAATCCTACTTGGCTTCATATTTCACCGCCTAAAATAGTAAAAAATGATCAATGAATTAGCTTTACTTTTCAGTAAGCCAGTTCCTTGCGTTTTCAAAAGCCCTGATCCACGGAGAAAAATCATCCTTCCGACCCTGTGGATAATGAGCCCAATTCCATGGAAAAGTAGAGCGCTCCAAATGGGGCATCATCACCAAGTGCCTTCCATCATCACTGCAAAGCATGGCCGCATTAAAATCTGATCCGTTGGGGTTGGCAGGGTAGCGGTCGTAATGGTATTTTGCCGGAATTTGGTATTGGGACGCTTCGTTGGGCAAGTGAAACTTACCCTCTCCATGTGCTGCCCATATACCAAGGGTACTTCCCTCCAATCCCTGCATCATAATACTAGAGGAGGCGCCTATTGTCACTGCTGTAAATTGACATTCAAACTTCCCTGAATCATTATGCAGCATCTTGGGCATTTGAAGGTGCTTGGGCGTGATCAAGCCCAATTCCACAAACAATTGGCATCCATTGCATACCCCTAATGAGAGCGTGTCCTTTCGAGCAAAAAAATCGTCCAAACTTTTTTTAGCTTTGGGATTGTAGAGAAATGCACCCGCCCATCCTTTTGCTGATCCCAATACATCAGAATTTGAAAAACCGCCTACTGCGGCAATGAATTGAAATTCCTCCAAAGTCTTTCTGCCGCTAATTAAATCCGTCATGTGTATATCATACACTTCAAATCCTACAGCATGCATGGCATAAGCCATTTCTCTTTCCGAATTACTTCCCTTTTCTCTTATGATGGCTGCTTTGATCTTGGAGCTGGGCTGGGGGGCTAAAGCCCCATCAAAAGAAGATGGAAAACTGAATTCGAGCGGAGTTGTCTTATAATTTTCAAAGCGATCATGGGCACATTGATTTTGATTGGCATCCAGATCGGCAGAGGTGGAATACCACAAATCCCTGTATATCGATACATCCAGTTTCACTTCGTCCTCTTGGTTTTGGATCAACAATACCCCCGAGTCATTCACTAGGCCGATCTGGGTACAAACTATGCCTATGGATTTAAAGTGGGCATGGAGGTCCACCTCACTTTGCAATACCAACCCCGAATTTTCTGCAAACAGCAAGGCCGTGCTGTCCTTTTCATTCAATGGACTCAAATCAATTTCCATTCCTACACGGGGGGAAGGAAAACACATTTCCAACAAGGTGGTTACCAAGCCTCCTGAGGAGATATCGTGACCAGAAATAATCTTCCCTTTCGAAATTAAATTTTGTACCCCGTCAAAGGTGTTTTTAAAAAGCGCAACATCCTCAATGCCAGGAGCCTCAGTACCAATCGCATTGAGCACCTGACCCAAAGAGGAACCGCCCAAAACATGTTTTTGGGAGGACAGATTGATGTAGTATAGTGCTCCCTGTTGTGGAATGGCGACCGGGGTCACCACCTTTTTTATATCGCTACATTGTCCTGCAGAAGATATGATTACTGTACCGGGGGCCAAAACATCCCCTTCGGGATATTTTTGTTTCATGGATAAGGAATCTTTACCTGTGGGGATATTGATCCCCAAGTCAATGGCAAAATCCGAGCAGGCTTTTACCGCACGATAAAGTCGATCATTTTCTCCGGGATTGTTACAAGGCCACATCCAGTTAGCAGAGAGGCTGATCGATTGGATACCTTCTGCCATGGGTGCCCAAATGATATTGGTCAGTGCTTCTGCAATGGCATTCACACTTCCCTTGGCAGGGTCAATCAGACCGATGACCGGTGCATGACCAATGGCCGTTGCCACCCCTTGCTGTCCTTTGTAATCCAAAGCCATAACTCCGCAGTTACTCAGTGGAAGTTGCAATGCACCCACCGTTTGTTGTTGGGCCACCCGACCAGTAACACAACGATCCACCTTATTGGTGAGCCAATCTTTACAAGCCACCGCCTCCAGTCGAAGCACATCACTGAGGTAGGATTCAAAATCCGAAAAATGGTAATCACTGTTCTCAAATGCTATTGTAGTCTTTTGATCCAAAAGCGTAGTTTTGGGAGCATCACCAAAAAGGGAACTCAGGGCGAGGTCAATGGGTTTTTCGTTTTTTTCCTCGTTGACAAAAGAAAAATGATGGTCGCCTGTCACCTCTCCTACGATATAAAAAGGAGCGCGTTCACGATCGGCTATGGTTTGTAGCAATTTGGCATCACTTTTTGAAAGGACTAAACCCATGCGCTCTTGGGATTCGTTTCCAATAATCTCTTTGGCGGAAAGGGTAGGGTCTCCCAATGGAAGTTGATTGATGTGAATAATACCTCCCGTTTCTTCCACCAATTCTGAGAGACAATTTAAATGACCACCAGCTCCGTGATCATGAATGGATATGATGGGATTTTTACTACTTTCCACCAAAGCCCTGATCGCATTGGCCACTCTTTTTTGCATTTCAGGGTTGGATCTTTGTACTGCATTGAGTTCAATTTCATTACCAAATGCACCCGTATTAGCAGAGGAAACCGCAGCGCCACCCATACCGATTCTGTAATTGTCCCCGCCTAAAATAACGATGATATCTCCTTTTGAGGGGGCTTTTTTCTGGGCCTGATCCAATACGCCATAGCCCACTCCTCCAGCCATCATGATCACTTTGTCGAAGCCCAATCTTTGATCTTTCTCTTGGTGTTCGAAGGTCAAAACAGAACCCGAAATCAGAGGTTGTCCAAACTTATTCCCAAAATCTGAGGCACCATTCGATGCCTTGATCAACAGATCAATAGGGGTTTGATACAACCATTTTCGTGCGGGGAATGCAGTTTCCCATTGGCGATCTTCAGTTACCCTAGAGTAGGGGGTCATGTAAACGGCTGTTCCTGCCAAAGGCAATGAACCCTGTCCTCCCGCAAGTCGATCCCGGATTTCTCCGCCAGAGCCAGTAGCTGCTCCGTTAAAAGGTTCCACCGTAGTAGGAAAATTGTGGGTTTCTGCTTTAAGCGATATAACACTTTGGATGGCATGGGTTTCGTACACACTGGGCGCAGCTCCATCTTTCGGAGCAAACTGCTCTATCTCAGGACCGCTTATAAAAGCAACATTGTCTTTGTAGGCCGATACGATAGTATTGGGATTGGTTTTGGATGTTTTTTTGATCATCTCAAACAAACTCTCCTTTTGTTCTTCACCATCGATCACAAAACGCCCATTAAAAATTTTATGGCGACAGTGCTCTGAATTGACTTGAGAGAAACCAAAAACCTCTGAATCGGTCAATGAACGTCCCAATTTTTCTGACAATCCCTCCAAATAAGCCATTTCATCCTCGCTCAAAGCAAGCCCTTCAGTTTGATTGTAGGAACGAATATCTGTTATATTTCTTATGGACTCAGGAGTGATGTCAATATCAAAAATAGCTTGATCCAGATGGGGATAGACTTCATACAGCATGGGGTCAAAAACGGGTTCAGGATCAATCTTATCGAACAACTCTATTCTTTCAATCCCTACAATATCCATGTTTTGGGTGATTTCAACTGCATTGGTGCTCCAAGGGGTAATCATATTGGCACGGGGCCCCAGAAAAGTACCTTCGATCTTTTTTTCACTCACCAAGGACTGCTCACCAAAGAGCCAGGTCATTTTTTTTTGGGTAGTTGGGTCTAATTTTGTTGAGCTTTGAACGGCATAAATACGGGAGGTGGGGTTTCCAAAAAAATAGATCATCCATTGGTTTTTGATAATCCAAAAATAAATTTTTTAGGGATTTTGGATTGCATCAATCCACTTCTAAAATCAATAACTTTTCAGCAATTTATTCACATTTTACGAAGCAATCGCGCACAATAAAATCCATCAAAACCGGTTTGGTGCGAAAAATAGGTCTGTTCTTTTTCCAATTCAAAAAAGCGACCTGTTTCGGTTTCCAAAAAATCAATGATCTGATGCTGATTTTCCTGCGGGAAGATAGAACAAGTGGCGTAAACCAATATCCCCCCTTTTTTTATGAAAGGGGCATAGGTTTGTAGGATTTTTTTTTGGGTTTCTATGATTTCATCTATACGTTTAGGATTCATGTTCCATTTGGCATCTGGATTTCTTTTGAGCACCCCCAGCCCGCTGCAGGGGGCATCGATCAAAACACCGTCTGCATTGCCCCTGACAGCACTCAGGTCTTCTTTTTTTTCCACCAAAATCGTTTGAACCGATTGAACATCATTGCGGTAGCACCGTCTCCTCAACGCGTCAAGTTTGACTGGATAAACATCCAGAGCTGCAATCCGGGCGGCATCTTTGGTCAGGTTTGCCAAATGCAAGCTTTTGCCCCCCGCTCCGGCACAAGCATCAATGTAGTACTTCCCCGCTGAGGCGTTCAGCCATGGAGCGATCATTTGCGAATTGGCATCCTGAACTTCAAAAAAACCCTCCCGATATTCTTTGATGAGCTGGAGGGATTGATTTTTTTCAAAAACCAATGCCTGGGGATAATCCGCCAATTCACGGGTGGTGATATCGTATTTGTTTTTCAATAAATCTTTGAGTTTTTCCACCCCGATCTTTTGGGTATTCACCCGAACAACCAGCTCAGCAGGGGTATTCAGTGCCGCTATTTCCTTTTCCCAGGTGCTTGTTCCAAAGGCTTCCAACCCCATGGCATCCAACCAGTCGGGAATGGAATATTTGTATTTTCTCTCTCCAAGAAGTACAACTGCCTTCTGTCTAATTTCGTCCGATTGAAGGTTTTTGAATTCCTCCCAATCGGGTAGCGTAAAATCATTAATTATTATCCAATAACCAATCATTTTCCATAAGTTAAGGGAAGTGTTTTCCGATCCACTTAGGGCATGAAAAAATCTTTTTTGACGGACGATATCATAAAAAATCTGAGCGATAATGCGCCGATCTCTTGAACCCCAGCCAGGATTGCTTTTGAGCAGTTGCTTTAAGGTATCTGATGCTGGGTAAGCTTCGACTAGCGTCCGCTCCAATCCAGATAGGATACCCAATGCAAGGTTCCGATGTAGTTTCATACCAAGTAAAGAAAGGAGAATGACTTATTTTTCCGAGGAATTTTCTTTAATCGATTTCATTTTGTAAACCATTTCCCGGTTAAAATGGTATTCAGCCCGATGCATTTTTAAGATTTTTTGTGCTGGAAACTTCTCTAAGAGCTCTTTGTCTCGCTCCTCCTCAAGTTTTAGGGCCAGATGTTCTAGTTTATTGATCGATTGAATCACCTGGAAAGCTTCTGTGTTGGTGATACTGTCTATAGATTTCATAAAGCTTTTCCTCAAGTTTTTGATTTTTTTTCTACAATCAGTAAAAATCCTTTTTTCATAGGAATCATAGATTTCCCAAAAAACACTTTCTTCTTGTTCGGTCAATCCTATTTTTTCGGTGATATAACTCATTTTAAGTGCTTTGAGTCTTTCAAAGCTCATCTTTTCTTGTCCATAGGCAGTGCTAAGACTCAGCACCATCACAATCATTAATATTCTATTCATCTTCAAACAAGTTTAAATTGGTAGGGGTTTCCCCGTATAATCTCAATTCCATGGCATCCTCTATGGAAATGGAGGCAAAGTTTTCAATAAAATTTGCAGTTTCAAAATAATAATCAGATTGCTCTGCAATTTCATAGGTATTGTTGAGGGTCAAATAATCATCCAAAAAGAAATCTACCATCTCGAGGTTGGGTTCGCTGGTATTTTCATTTAGAAAAAAGAAGGCAAAGACCGCCGCCACTGCAATGGCTTTCCACAAATGTCGGACAATAGAAATGCGCTCGGGTTGTGCCTCTTTTAATCGGTTTAAAATTCGATGGTCTAAGGTTTCAAAATAGTGCGCTGGTGCTGTAAAACCATTCACAGGTTTTTTTGCTTTTATTTTTCCGAACAGTTCATCTTCGAATTGATCGAAATAGCCCTCTGGCACTCTAAATGACGACTTGTTTTGGTTCTTATTCATTGATCCTGCTTTTAATTTTACTTACGGCATGATGGTACGATGCTTTTAGTCCTCCAACGGAGGTTTCCAAAATTTCAGCCATTTTTTCGTATTTCATTTCTTCAAAATATCTCATGTTGAAAACCAGTCGCTGTTTTTCGGGTAGTGTGGCAATGGCCCTTTGTAATTTGAGCTCGATAACATCTCCTTCAAAATAAACATCCGACTCCAACTTTTCCGTTTGTTTCTCGATCCATTCTTCATTGGAGACCCCCAATTGTTTTGATTTTTTCCCCAACAAGTTCAGCGCCTCATTGGTTGCGATACGATACATCCAAGTATAGATACCACTGTTCCCCTTGAAGGTGTCGATCTTTTCAAAAACCTTTATAAAGGTATTTTGTAAGGCATCATCCGCATCATCATGATCAATCACAATCTTACGAATGTGCCAGTATAGTCGCTCCTTGTAATCAGCAAGTAATTTTTTAAAGGCCGTCTCCCTGGTATCGGGGGATTTCAACGCCTCTATGAAATGATTATGCTGTTCCAAGATTATTTTATTATTTGACTGTGATTTGTTAAAAAAGTTTAATGATACCCTAGATCGTTTGCAATTCAACGAGCTTATGGTATGTGGATTTTTTTGCAATGAGTTCTTTGTGGGTTCCAGTTTCAATGATTTTTCCTTGACTTATCACTACGATCAAATCTGCTTTTTGAATGGTCGAAAGTCGGTGGGCGATCACCAGTGAAGTTCTGTTTTTCATCAAATTTTCCAAAGCCTCCTGAACCAGTTTTTCTGAGGCGGTATCCAATGCTGAAGTGGCCTCGTCCAAAATCAAAATATCTGGATCTTTTAAAATGGCCCTTGCAATGGAAAGTCTTTGTTTTTGTCCACCCGATAATTTGTTTCCTCCCTCTCCAATAAAGGTATCGTATCCTTGTTCTAATTTTTCAATAAATTCACTGGCGTTGGCGATTTCGGCCGCCTTTTTAATGCGGTTAATATCGGCCTTGGGATTGCCCAGTGCGATATTGTTTCTAACACTATCATTGAAAAGGATAGTGTCCTGACTGACCATACCCGTCAGCTGGTACAAAGATTTTTTCTTAACTATATTTATAGGTGTTTCATCCAAGGTCAAACGTCCCTGATCGATGTCATAGAATCTATTGAGCAGATTGGCCACTGTTGTTTTTCCACTCCCCGAGGGCCCGACCAAGGCAACGGTTTTTCCCTTTGGGATCTTCAGAGAAAAATTTTCAAGTACAGGATGTTGATCGTATGAAAAAGTGATGTTTTCAAATCGGATTTCATTTTGCAAAGATTTTAATTCAATGGCATCGGGAGCATCTTCCATATCGTCCTGGGCTTCTAAAATCTCGAGCACACGCTGGGCAGCCGCATCCCCTTTTTTGATATTGTAAAAAGCTTTACTAATTCCCTTTGCTGGGGTCAAAATGTTATAGGCCAAGCCCAGATAGGATAAAAAAACTGCACCGTCAAGGTTCTGATCAATCAATACCATTTTTCCACCATACCACAATAAGGCACCGATTACCAGGATTCCCAAAAATTCACTCACTGGGGAAGCGAGGTTTTGACGATTCAACAGCTTGTTGGAGAAATCAAAAAAACGTCGGGTAGAATCCGTAAATTTTTCAATAAATATTTTTTGTCCATTGAATGCCTTAATGATTTTTATGCCACTTAAAGTTTCTTCCAATAGGGACAGGAACTCACCTTGTTCTCTCTGAACGCTATCTGATTTCCGCTTAAGCGATTTACCGATTTGAGAAATCATCCAGCCAGAAAGTGGTATAAAAATCAACACAAAAAGGGTGAGTTTTACACTAAAACTAAACATGATGATCAGTGAAAAAATGATGGTCAAAGGAACCCTGACAATGAGTTCGAGAATTGATAAAAATGAATGATGAAGTTCCAGTACGTCTGATGAAATTCTCGCCATCAAGTCGCCTTTTTTCTTTTCCGAAAAAAAGTCCAGCGGAAGAGTGGTCGTTTTGCGATACAAGGCATTTCTCAAATCCATCAAAACACCATTTCTAAGAAAAGTGATGAAATACATTGCCAGATAGTTGAAAATATTTTTTAAAAAAAACAGCCCGAGGATGGTAGCTATCACAAAAATCAACGCTTTTCCGCTATCATGCCCCAAATACTCGGTGATCTTATAATTAAAAAATTCCTGTAAAAACAATTTGAGCTCTCCAACACCCTGATAGGTAGGTCTTTGCGTGGTTCTTTCGGTGGTGCCAAAAAGAATTTGCATCATGGGAATCATCGCCACATAGGCCAAGGCGCTGAATAAAGCATAGAGGATATTAAAAAATATGTTCAAAAAAGCATAACGCTTGTAAGGCAATCCAAATCGAAGTATTTTAAAAAAATAATTCATTTACAGTCCTATTCCTTTGATGAGTAAATCGATCTTTTGTTCCAATTCGACTTCCAAGCGGCTCCATTGGTTATCCGAATCAAGTACACCGTTTACGCTAAAATAAAATTTAATCTTTGGTTCGGTTCCGCTGGGGCGAATCGCAATTCGGGAGTGATCTTCCAAAACATAGATCAGTACATCTGCTTTTGGTAATTCAAGTATTTCAGATCGCCCTTCTCTGGGATAAAAGATTTTGCTTTTGAGGTAATCTTCACATGCATGAACCTTTATGCCGGCAATTTCTTTCGGTGGCTTGTTTCTGTACCCTTCCATCATGAAATGGATCTTTCGGGCGCCCGCTTTTCCTTTTTCGGTAAACGAAATGAGTCTTTCTTTGTAAGCGCCGAATTCGCGATAACACGCTTCTAAAATTTCATAAAAACTTTGCTGATTATTTTTTGCAAAAGTTGCAATTTCACAGGCCAATAGGGTAGCGGTAACGGCATCCTTATCTCGAATGGCATCCCCCACGAGGTATCCAAAGCTTTCTTCCCCGCCACCGATGAATTCAAGTTCGCTAAATTTTTTAATCAAATCTCCAATCCATTTAAAACCGGTCAAGGTTTCCTTATATTGAACACCGTAGGCCTCAGCCATTTTCCGCACCATGGGAGTTGAGACGATGGTTGTGGCCACGAATTGATTGCCGTTTAGCCGCTCACTTTTTTTCCATTGCTCTAGAAGGAAATAAGTCATTACCACCATGGTTTGATTTCCATTAAGCAGCTTGAATTCGTTATTGTTATCCCTAACTGCAATTCCCAGACGATCACAGTCTGGATCTGTACCGATCAATAGATCGGCACCTATGGACTGCGCCAGTTCCAATGCCATTTTTAATGCTTCAGCTTCTTCGGGATTGGGAGATTTTACAGTAGGAAAATTACCGTTGGGGGTAGATTGAGCTTCTACCAAGTGAACATCAGTATAGCCGGCTTGCTTTAGGACTTGGGGTACGGCCGTTATTGAAGTTCCGTGCAGTGCCGTAAAAACGACCTTTAACTGATCTCGTCCTTCCAATTCAAATCGCCCCAACGATAAAGATTGATCAAAGAAGGCTTGGTCAACCTCTTGGTCAATCCATTGGATTAAGTCCTTTTTAGCGTCGAATTTAATATCTGAAAATTGCGTTTGGTTAATTTGCTCAATGATCTCTTTGTCCTGTGGTGGAACAATTTGGCCACCATCTTTCCAATAGACTTTATATCCATTGTACTCTGGAGGATTGTGAGAGGCCGTTAAAACAATCCCACAATGGGCTTGTAGGTATTTTACAGCAAAAGAAAGTGCAGGAGTGGTTCTTAAATCCGAAAAGTAGAAAACGTGAACATCGTTGGCAGAAAACACCTCGGCCACCTTTAAAGCTAAACTTTTACTGTTGTTTCGGCAATCGTAGGCGATAACCACTTTGAGTTGTTCCTCCTCAAAAACCTTTTTCATGTAATCCGCCAAACCCTGGGTGCTTTTTCCCAAAGTATAGGCATTGATTCTATTGGTTCCAACACCCATGACACCTCGCATACCACCAGTTCCGAAAGCCAAATCTTGGTAAAAAGCGTCTTCCAATTGATAGGGATACTTTTTAAGTTCATTCAAGGCCAAGATGGATGCTTCATCAAAAGGTGGCTTTGACCAGATCTCAATTTTTTCTTCAAGTGCCTTTTTCATAGGTGGTTTGGGTGATATTATATCTCTTAATGTTATTGTTGTGGCGAATCAAAATTTCACCCAAAAAACCTGCAATAAAAGCTTGAGCTCCCAAGATCATTGTGGTCAATGCGATGTAAAATTCAGGTCTTTGGGTGATCAATCTGCTTTGGGTATTGAAGTATAATTTATCAAGACCGAGATATACTGTAAAACCAAAACCTACCAAGAGCATCAAAGTTCCCCAAAATCCAAAAAAGTGCATCGGTCTTTTTCCAAATCCATTGATAAACCAAAGGGTCACCAAATCCAGAAAACCATTGAGAAAACGGTCGGCACCAAACTTGGTTTTACCGTGCTGCCTCGCTTGATGCTGAACGGTCTTTTCACCGATTTGATCAAAACCTTCATGGGCAGCGATCACTGGAATATAACGGTGCATTTCCCCGTATACTTCAATATTTTTGATCACCTCTTTTTGGTATACTTTTAGTCCACAATTAAAATCGTGAAGTCGAATGCCAGAAACCCTTCTCGCCGCCCAATTGAAAAGTTTGGAAGGTAAGTTTTTTAGAAGAATGGAGTCATAACGTTTTTTTTTCCATCCAGAGATCAGATCCAAATTTTTGGCTTTGAGTTGCGTAATCATGGGCAGAATTTCCTCAGGAGAATCCTGAAGGTCAGCATCCATGGTCACCACATAATCTCCACTTACCGCCTTGAATCCAGCGTGTAATGCTTGGGATTTACCAAAGTTTTTGGAAAACCGAATGCCATGGGTGTTTGGGTATTGGTGGGCCAGTGATTCAATAATATTCCATGAGTCGTCCGTGCTTCCATCGTCTACGAAGAGAATTTCAAAACGGTATTCTTCCTTGTTCAGCGATTTGTAAATCCAATCGTGGAGGGGTGCCAACGATTCACTTTCGTTGAGCAAAGGGATGACAATGGAAATGTCCATAGATATTGCTTTCACCCACAAAAATAGGAAATTTGTCCTATTCCGGTTGTGATTTTCTTATGATTAGGCCTCCTACAAGAGATACGATGAAACCAAGAAATAGGTTTAGAATCAATATGAATGCGGAGGTAGTTAAGGGACTGGAAAATTCTCTCTGCATATCTATCATCTTATCCACCGAACTGACAGACATTTCTGGATTTTCCATTAACATGGTTTGTTTTTGAAATGCCAGTGATTTTTCCAAAAAATCAGGATCGATATAATTCATCATGATCAGGGTATAGATGGTGCTGAGAATCCCAGAGATTAGCGCAATTCCTAATCCTGTTTTCAAGGCTTCCGATAATTTGATGAATCCACCATTGAATTTTTTAAATTCTTTGATACCCAGCATGATCAATACGATAATTATAGCCAAATTAATGAACCCTACGGTTGAATTGTTTTGATAATGCATATCCAAATAGAAAAGCATCAGCCCAACTACGATATTGAAGGCACCCAGCATCAATCCGTATTTTTTTGCGATAGCAGCGGCGGAATTTTTTTGATCTTTCATAAGTAAGTGTTTTAATATTGGGAAATAATTGTTTTTAGCTTGTTAAAGCTTGTAAATTTATCCAAAAACATTAAATTTGCGCTCTCTAATGTTAAAACAATTATGAAAACTGGTATTCACCCTGAAAATTATAGGCTTGTAGCTTTCAAGGACATGTCCAACGATGACATATTTATTACCAAATCAACAGCGAATACTAAAGAGACCATCGAACACGATGGCGTTGAATATCCTCTTGTGAAATTGGAGATATCCAGAACTTCTCATCCATACTATACTGGGAAATCCAAATTGGTTGATACCGCTGGTAGGATTGACAAATTCAAAAATAAATACGCCAAGTTCAAGAAATAAGGCAATTGTATTATCATCACAAGACGCTTTTTAGCGGTTTTTTTCTTTTTTTACTTTTTTAAGCAGGAGTACGTTTACTGGGTTGATCGTTAAACCTTGCACTCCTTTTTGTTTAAAACGCACCACTTGGTCATAAAACAGGGGAATCAAGGGCTGGGAACTCATTGCAATTGAATCCATCTTCTGATAAACTTTAGCTCGCGCTGCTGCATCGTTGATTTTAAAACTCTTTTCGTAATAGGCATCAAAAAGTGGGTTTTGATGATGGGTATAATTGGGTCCCATTGGACTGAAGTTTTTAGAATAAAACAAAGAAAGGTAGTTTTCGGCATCTGGATAGTCTGCGATCCAATTGGAGCGAAACATTTCCAATTTTCCTTGAGAACGGGCTTGTTTTAGGGTAGCCGGAGGCATCACCTCCACTTTGATCGAAATGCCTATTTTCTGCAATTCCCGCTGAATGTACTCACAGAGGTCAACATAATTGGCATCTGTTGCCAAACGGATTTCAACAGCCAAGTCAGTTTGCTTTTTGAAGCGCTCCACCAATTGCTGGGCGCGTTCCGGCTGATAACTTGTCATTTCCTGCATAGAGTGGCCAGCCAACCCCCGGGGAATAAAACCGCTATTTCCCTCAAAACCGATATTGTTTCGGAGATAAATCATCATTTTCTTCCGATCAAAGCCGATATTTATGGCCTCCCGAATCAATGGGGATTGGATGACGGGTGAGGGGCTATCCATATAGAAACCGAGATATTCCGTGTTGAGATAAGGTCCTTTTTGGAGGATGATTTTTTCCCTGTATTTTTCTTGTAGTTGCCCATCTTGCGTCAATAGTTCATCCTTATATGAATTGTCTAAAGAATTCAGCAGATCGATTTTACCTTGCAAAAAAAGCATAAATTCACTCTGTTTGTCAGGCACAAAGCTTATGGCAATGGCCTCCAAATAGGGCAAGGCATTACCTGCCTCGTCTTTTTCAAAATAGAGAGTGTTTTTCCTTAAAACCAATTTGACATCTTCCTCCCATTTTTTGAATACAAAAGGACCAGTGCCGATTGGATTTTTTCGAAAATCCTCACCCAGTTCCTCTACGATTTCCCGTGGGAGTACAGAGCAATAACGCATGCTCAAGAGACCCAAAAACGCAGGAAAAGGTTTTTTAAGAGTGATGCTGAGCCGCAGGTCCTCAATGGATTCAATTTTTTCTACATTTTGCATCACCCAACTTCCTGGAGAAGCCAATTGGGGATCGGACAATCGCATTAAGCTGTACTCAAAATCTGAGGCTGTGACTTTCCGGGTTTTTTGATCCCCAAAAAGGGCATGTTTATGAAAGTACACATCTTCACGAAGATCAAATGTATAAACGAGTCCATCCGGGGATATGGACCATGTTTTTGCAAGGTCGGGAACGACCTCCAACTGATCATTCAGTTGCACCAAACCATTGTATAATTGCGCCGCTGGCCATATGTTGGCAAGGTTCAAAGAGAAAGCTGGATCCAATGAGGTGATGTTTGCATATTCATTGTATCTAAAAACCAAATGGGAATGGTCCTCCTTGGCAGGATTACTGCAAGCACAAATAAAGACGTAAAAAAACAGTTGAATACAACTGACCTTTGAGATGCTAATATGATGATTTTCAGGCAAGGCTAAAGATTGTATATTTGCAGCAAAATACAACTTTTTAGTTCAAAATAATGCTGGGTGTTACTGAGGAAATGACAACAAAACTTTCAAAGCCGAGGGTGGCTTTTCATACCCTTGGCTGTAAGTTAAACTTTTCAGAGACTGCGACCATATCAAGGGATTTTGACCCTGTAAATTATGAGCAGGTGTCCTTTGATTCACCAGCTGAAGTTTATGTGATCAATACCTGTTCTGTTACCGAGAATGCTGATAAAAAATTCAAAGGCTTGGTCAGAAAAGTACTCCTTCAAAATCCGAATGCTTTTGTTGCAGCTATTGGATGTTATGCTCAGTTGCAGCCCAAAGCACTGGCTGCCATCGATGGGGTAGATTTGGTTTTGGGAGCCACTGAAAAGTTCAAGCTGATCGATTATCTGGGCGATTTGACCAAAAAAAACTTGGGAGCTATCCACTCCTGCGAAATTTCCGAAGCCAATTTTTATGAAAGTTCCTATTCACTTGATGATCGTACACGTGCTTTTCTCAAGGTTCAAGATGGGTGTGATTACAAATGTACCTATTGTACCATTCCTGCTGCTAGGGGTATTTCTAGGAGTGATTCGTTGGAAAACATCATCGAACAGGCATTAGAAATAACCCAAAGGGGGATCAAAGAAATTGTTTTGACGGGAGTCAACATAGGAGACTATGGCAAAGGGGAATTTGGAAATAAAAAACACCAGCATACTTTTTTGGATCTCATTGCTGCTCTCGACGAAATAGAGGATTTAAAACGAATTAGAATTTCCTCTATTGAACCCAATTTGTTGACTGATAGCATCATTGATTTTGTTTCCCAAAGCAGGACTTTTGTTCCTCATTTTCACCTCCCTTTGCAAAGTGGTAATGATGATATTTTGAAAAAAATGAAAAGAAGGTATTTGAGTGATTTGTACATTGATCGGGTCAAGCACATTAAAAGTGTGATGCCCAATGCATGTATTGGCGGTGATGTGATCGTTGGCTTTCCAGGGGAGACCGACCAAGCCTTTTTGGAGACCTACAACTTTCTGGCGCAATTGGATATTTCCTACCTTCATGTTTTTTCCTACTCAGAAAGACCCAATACTGAAGCCATACGATTAGAGGGTGCAGTCCCAAAAAATGTAAGGCATAAAAGAAGTAAAATGTTAAGGGGATTATCGGCAAAAAAAAGAAGGGCTTTTTATGAAAATCAAATTGGAAAAAAAGCGAATGTTCTTTTTGAAAACGAAAATAAAAAAGGCTATATCACTGGATACACTGAAAACTACGTAAAAGTTCGCACACCGTGGAACCCTTATTTGAAGAATTCACTACAGGAAGTCCAGCTTGAAAAAATAGATCAAGAAGGCTTTGTAAGGGTGGTAAATAAAAAAATTAAAGTTTAATGCCCACGGGAAGTAAGGATTTATATGACTTGTTTCGTCTTACAAATCCAGCAATTTTTGGTGATGTGGGTACTACTCTTAAGTTTTTTTCTGAAATGAACTCTAAAACACTTTTGATGAAACTCTCCTCAAACTCAATATCATCATCATCTCCAGGGATAACAATTTTGGTTAGGAAAATTTTTCTTTCTTGCTCAGCGTATTCAATTCTAGCCAAAGAGCCGTTAAAAGAGGTTTCAAATTGTCTTAGGAATTCATTATTTTGTAGTTCAACTGTGTACATTAGATTGTTACTAAATTTGGTTTACTGTATAGATAACAAAAAATCGGTTTGTTAGTTGAAGAGGGGAAGGCAAAATTAAGATTTTTTTAAATAATTGACAATTAATAATCAGAAAAGTTAATGAAAGAATCAGTATATCTTATGCCTGGTATGGGAGCCAATCCAAGAATATTTGAGTTTCTTTCGTTTCCTTCAAACTTCAACGTGTGTCAATTGTCGTGGATCCCCCCCCAAAAAGAGGAGACCTTGGCACATTATGCCCTGCGAATGACCCAAAGAATTAATCACATCAACCCCATCCTAATTGGCGTTTCCTTTGGAGGAGTCCTGGTTCAAGAGATGGCCAATCATATTCCTACCAAAAAAATAATCATCATCTCCAGCATTAAATCCAATTTGGAATTACCCAACACCATGAAGTTGGCCAGAGTAACCAATGCACATCGATTACTTCCGGTTCAGTGGATCAACAATATGGAAACATTTGCATCCTTTGTTCTTGGTGATGGAATTCAAAACAGACTCCAACATTACAATCGTTATTTGACCGAAAGAGATCCAGAATACCTTCAATGGGCCATTGATTGTTTGGTCAAATGGAAAAGAGATCAACCCATCAAAAATATCACGCACATCCATGGGGATAAAGACTCTATTTTCCCTGTAAAAAATATCGCAAATCCATTCATTAAAATTAAAGGTGACCACGCCATTGTATTGACAAAAAGTGATTGGTTCAATAAAAATTTACCGCAAATTATCTCAGAAAATTTGGTAGATTCTAATTTTTTAAAATAAATTCATACAATGAAAGTCGATTTTTCTTCACTCAACCGTCTTGGATTGGTTTTTGTAATCCTAATTTTATTAAGTGGATTTATATACACCACTGCGAACATAACAGCACTAAAAAGTTATGGAGAAGCTCCCACCTATAAAGTCTACGCACTGCATTTGCCTGACACTATTAGTTTTGCCAATGAAAACATTCAAATCAATACTCCCGACAAAAGAGAAGCACTGGACAGAGAGTTATTGGTAAATACCTATTGGCAATCCAATATGATGTTAATGCTAAAACGTGCCAACAAGTTTTTTCCCACCATCGAAAAGATACTCAAAGAGGAGGGAGTTCCTACAGATCTTAAATACCTAGCCGTCATTGAAAGTGGATTGGAAAATGCCATTTCTCCAGCGGGTGCCAAAGGATTTTGGCAAATCATGAGAACGACTGGTAGAGAATACGGTTTGGAGGTTAATGCTAATGTTGATGAGCGATATCATATCGAATTCTCCACCAGAGTGGCGGCCAAATACCTCAAGAGAGCCAAAGAAAAGTTTGGTTCTTGGACGCTTGCTGCTGCTTCATACAATAGGGGTATATCGGGTATTCAGCGAAATTTAAATCAGCAAAAAGTGGATACCTATTTCGATTTGAGGCTGGGGAGAGAAACCAGCCGATATGTTTTCAGGGTTTTGGCGGTAAAAGAAATAATGGAAAACCCCATCAAGTACGGGTACGTTTTTGACCAAAATGATTTGTATGATGCAGTTCCTGTGAGATATCATGGCTTGGATACTGCCATTTCAAACCTCACTTCTTTTGCTCAAAAAATGGGGATAAATTATAAGATTCTCAAAATTCACAACCCGTGGTTGTTGGAAAATCACCTCAATAACAACTCCAGAAAATACTACGAGATTGCCATTCCTGAAAAAGGATTTTATTAGATCTTTTTCATCTGTTGTTGCATCATTCTCAATTGCTCGCCCATCATGCCGTGTTTGTCCAATTTCTTGGCTTCTGCCAAAAGGATATTGGCCTCTCTTTTTCTTCTTTTTTGCATCAGTATACCTGCCAAACTCATTTTTGCCATTGCTAGATCATGGGACATTGAGAGCCCCAACTGAATGGCCTTTTTGAAGTGTTTTTCTGCTACGGTCAAGTTGGTTTGGGATTGAATGATACCATGCAAATAATAATAGTAGCCTTGTTGCTTTCTAACCAGTGAGCTTTCCGGATTTTTGATCTTGTTTAGCCATCGTTCAGTTCCCCTGAAATCTTGCTTTCTCAGTCTTAAAAAAGCAAGGAAAATAATTTCATTTTTAAAAAAAAGGAAGACCATCATCCCAGAGAGCAAGGTGAGAAAAATACCATTACCCGTATAGTTTTCATAAAACTGAAAGCCACCATATCCAAGGAAAGCCACTGCTAAAATGAGTTTAATTATTTTTGGAAACATAAGATTTGTTTTGGGTTCGAAGTTAATAAGAATAGGTTGAAATCCATTTGTATTAGAAAAAAGTTGTTGTATATTTGCCCGGCCTAAAGTTAATGCTAATTAAAATATGAAAAGAACCTTTCAACCATCCAAAAGAAAAAGGAGAAATAAACACGGTTTCCGTGAGAGAATGTCCACTGCCAATGGTAGAAAAGTCCTTGCAAGCAGACGTGCTAAAGGGAGAAATAAAATTTCCGTTTCCTCTGAGCCCCGCCATAAAAAATGATAATAAAAAATGATATTTAAGGGTGTTATTCTTTTTTGAGTAACACCCTTTTTTTTTATATTGATTTACTTAATAAACTATGATTTATGCCGAAAAGACCTGAGATAAAGAGCATTTTAATTATTGGGTCAGGCCCTATTATTATTGGGCAAGCCTGCGAGTTTGATTATTCTGGAACCCAGGCGTTAAGATCCATTCGTGAGGACGGAATAGAAACCATTTTGATCAATTCAAATCCTGCAACGATCATGACCGACCCTTCCATGGCCGATCATGTTTATTTAAAACCGCTAACCACCAAATCCATCATTGAGGTTCTAAAGACCCACAAAGTAGATGCTGTATTACCCACCATGGGGGGACAGACGGCACTGAATTTATGTATTGAGGCAGATGACAAAGGCATTTGGAATGACTTTGATGTTGAGATTATTGGAGTTGATATTGAGGCCATCAATATTACTGAAGATAGGGATCGATTCAAAAAACTACTCAAGACCATTGATATCCCCGTTGCACCTGCTGAAACGGCCACTTCCTTTCTCAAAGGAAAAGAAATTGCTCAGAAATTTGGCTTTCCACTGGTGATCAGACCCTCCTTTACCCTAGGAGGAACTGGAGCCTCTTTTGTCAATAGTGCGGACGAATTCGAAGAATTATTGACAAGAGGCTTAGAAGCCTCTCCAATTCATGAGGTATTGATTGATAAGGCATTGTTGGGTTGGAAAGAATACGAATTAGAGTTACTCAGGGACAAAAACGACAATGTGGTCATCATTTGTACCATAGAAAATATGGATCCTATGGGGATTCACACTGGAGATTCTATCACTGTAGCTCCAGCAATGACACTCTCCGATACAGCCTTTCAGCGAATGCGAGATATGGCCATCAAAATGATGAGAAGTATTGGTGATTTTGCTGGAGGGTGTAATGTTCAATTTGCTGTAAGTCCAGATGAAAAAGAGGACATCATCGCCATTGAAATCAATCCGAGGGTTTCCCGTTCTTCAGCTTTGGCCTCTAAAGCTACGGGATATCCCATTGCCAAAGTGGCTACAAAATTAGCCATAGGTTATTCATTGGATGAACTCCAAAATCAAATTACAAAATCCACTTCTGCTCTTTTTGAACCGACTTTGGACTATGTAATTGTGAAAATTCCAAGATGGAACTTCGATAAGTTTGAAGGCTCTGATCGCAAGCTCGGTTTGCAGATGAAGTCTGTAGGCGAGGTAATGGGAATAGGAAGGTCTTTTCAGGAAGCCCTCCATAAAGCAACTCAATCCCTTGAAATCAAACGAAACGGTCTCGGTGCTGACGGAAAGGGTTTGCAAGAGTATGATCAGGTAATCTATAAACTGACTCACCCCAGTTGGGATCGAGTTTTCGTGATATACGATGCCATTCAGATGGGAATTCCTCTGAGTAGAATTCATGAAATCACCAAAATCGATATGTGGTTTCTAAGACAATATCAAGAGCTTTATGAGTTAGAAAAAGAAATTTCTAAATTTAATATTGATACCCTAGATAAAACCCTCCTTCTTGAAGCCAAACAAAAAGGTTTTGCCGACCGGCAAATTGCCCATATGTTGGACTGTTTGGAAAGTGAAGTGAATAAGAAAAGGAATACCCTTGGTATTGAAAGGGTTTATAAGCTTGTAGATACTTGCGCTGCCGAGTTTTCCGCCTCCACTCCCTACTATTATTCCACCTTTGAGGAGAAAATGCAAATTAAAGGGGGGGAGCCTTACAGTGAAAATGAGAGTAAGGTCAGCGAGCGTAAAAAAATCATTGTTTTGGGATCAGGACCCAATAGGATTGGACAAGGAATAGAATTTGATTATTGTTGCGTTCACGGGGTTTTGGCATCTTCAGAGTGTGGTTACGAAACCATAATGATCAATTGTAATCCCGAAACCGTTTCCACCGATTTTGATGTAGCGGATAAACTGTATTTCGAACCTGTTTTTTGGGAACACATTTATGACATTATCCAATTCGAAAAACCTGAAGGCGTTATTGTCCAATTGGGAGGCCAGACGGCATTGAAATTGGCTGAAAAATTGAATCGATATGGCATCAAGATCATTGGAACGAGTTTTGAATCTTTGGATCTCGCAGAAGACAGGGGGAGTTTTTCTAACTTATTAAAAAATAACAACATTCCTTATCCTGAATTTGGAGTGGCTGAAACTGCAGATCAAGCATTGGCCTTGGCAGATGAATTGGACTTTCCTATTTTGGTGCGTCCTTCCTATGTTCTCGGAGGACAGGGAATGAAAATTGTCATCAATAAGGAGGAGTTGGAAACCCATGTGGTGGATCTCTTGAGGAAAATCCCCAACAACAAACTTCTATTGGATCACTATCTGGATGGTGCCATTGAGGCAGAAGCAGATGCCATTTGTGATGGAAAAAATGTTTATATCATTGGTATAATGGAACATATCGAACCCTGTGGAATTCACTCCGGGGACTCCAATGCGACCCTCCCGGTATTTAACCTGGGCGAATTTGTTCTTCAGCAAATTAAAGACCATACCCACAAAATTGCATTGGCTTTAAAAACAAAAGGTCTGATTAACATTCAATATGCCATAAAAAATGATAAGGTATATGTAATCGAAGCCAATCCTAGGGCCTCCCGAACAGTTCCCTTTATTGCCAAAGCCTACAATGAGCCTTATGTTAACTTTGCTACTAAAGTCATGTTAGGTGAAAATAAAGTAACTGACTTTGATTTTAAACCTGAATTAGAGGGTTATGCCATCAAGCAACCCGTTTTTTCTTTCAACAAGTTCCCCAATGTCAACAAACAACTTGGACCGGAAATGAAAAGTACAGGTGAGAGTATATTATTTATAGACTCTTTAAAAGAGGATGAATTTTATGAACTCTATGCCAGGAGAAAAATGTACCTCACCAAATAGTGGATAATTATTTATCTTTGAAGTGTGATTGATGTGATATGATGAATAAGTATGTTTTTATAATCTCGGCAATATTTCTTGCGATATTATCAAGATTTTTGCCTCACCCACCTAATTTTACCCCCATCGCTGCGATTGCATTACTTTCCAGCAAGGGATTTAACAACCAATGGTGGGCCTATTTGATCCCCATCACCAGTCTTTTTATTTCTGACTTGATCATTGGCTTGCACGGAACCATACCCTTTGTTTACTTGTCTTTTGTTTTGATTGCCTACTTGGGAAGCTGCGTTAAAAAGATAGGATTAGGAACGGTGCTGTTTTCTTCAATGGTCTTCTTTTTGGTAAGTAATTTTGGGGTTTGGCTACTTCATTATCCAAGTAACTTAAGTGGTTTGGTGCAATGCTACACCTTGGCCTTGCCTTTTTTCTTAAATACGATTCTTGGAGATTTGGTTTATTCGGTTTTGTTGATTTATCCATTCTATGCCTTGCAGAAAAGAAACCTTCTGTATTCCTAAAAGTTCATTGTAAGACTTTTCCTCCAGGAATGTCGTAAACGACTTTTTTGACTTGTTTATTTCTTAGCCACTAGATAACGCCTACACTTTTGATTGAAAAAAGGGAAGCATTACAAAGAATCTAGTTGCTTTATATTTTAAATTTGCAATGTGAAATGGTTTTTGCTTTCGCAAAATTAAAAGGGAAATTGGTTAAATGCCAATGCTGTACCCGCAACTGTAAGCTAAATCCGCACCACGGATGTTTTTTGGAAACTTCATACCACTGATTTATTCGGGAAGGTGTTCAAAAAAACGCAAGCCAGGAGACCTGCCATTCATAGTGATTTGATACTTCGGGGATAAAGAATCAAGTTGCTCTAAGGATGTTTTGTCCCTTTATTCTTAATTATGAAATCAGTCAGTGTCCTCTTGGGCTCATTATTCTCTTTTTGCGCAATGACTGCTCAGAACCCTACTTTGGATACCATTGCTGTTTCAACAAACTATCTTAATGAAGTAGTCGTTTCCGATTCCAGATTTGAATTAAAACGATCGCAATCCGGAAAGACAGTAGTCAAAATCAAACAAGAAGAAATCCAACAATTTTCGGGTTTAGGATTGGGAGTATTACTGTCCTCTCACCTTGGAATTGATGTCATTGGAAAAAATATGTATTCTGGACAGAACCCAACCCTCTCCATTCGTGGAGGTCGCAATCGTCAGGTTTTGATTCTCATTGATGGGGTGCGGGTATCTGATCCCTCAAGGATTGACAACGATTTCGACATCAATGCACTCAGCATCGAAATGATTGAATCCATTGAAATCATCAAAGGCGCTGCCAGTAGTCTGTATGGGAGTTCTGCTGCAACGGGGGTGATTAATATTGCTACCAAAAAAGCCAAAGAATCGCTATGCATTATTGGAAAAAAAACCTGGGCAACCGAACAGGCTGCCAATACCCCTCTCAATCAATTTTCTGCCGGAAATCATCTGATCCATGCCAGTGGAACCCAAAGGGGTATCGGCTTCAATTTGATCTATGCCGAAAGATACAGTGATCAAATGAGCGCAGTAGTGGGTGAGGAGGCTGATCCTTTCAATAAGGTCAATTTTAATGTTGGCCTTGATGGCAAGCTCGGTTCCAAATTGGACTGGAGGTTAAGTTGGAATCAAGATGATGTATCCGCTGATTATGACAATAGTTTCCCCGTCGAGCAGGCTGATTTCAGTTATACAACCTTATCGAATCGATATGTTTTGAGTACAAAATACAATTATAATGGCGGAAGCCTTAACCTTAATGCTGGATACCAAGACAACAAAAGAGATTTTGTGTCTTCCAACCCATTGAACTACGAGAGTGATAATTTAAATATCGACCTTTTCAACAAGTATATTTTGAATAGCAACTTCTACACCATCGTGGGTTTTCAGTTTCAAAAAGCCAAAATGAAAGCGGATTATAGTCCCGAAGCCACCCAATCCGATGGGTATGTAAACTTTGTTTATCTCGATCCATCCGGTTTGAATTTCAATACGGGGATGCGATACAACCACCACAATGCCTACAAAGGTCACTGGATTTATAGTTTAAATCCCTCTTATTCTTTTGACCTGAATTCCGATCGACAAATGAAAATTTTGACCAGTTACAGCAAAGCTTTTATTCCTCCCGGCTTGTATCAATTGTATGATCCCTTCTACGGAAACGAAGGTTTGATGCCTGAAAATAACATCAGTATCGAATTTGGTGCTGAAATTCGATCCGGGCAAAATGTATTTTCTTCGGTCTATTTTAATCGTAAGGAAGATCCGACACTAATTTTTGGCCCTCCTGTTCCCGACGAGGGCTATCCCGTTGGCAGGTATGCTAATTCTGATAAGGAAATTGTTTACAGAGGGGTAGAATTGGCTTATGATTTTGAACTGTTTAAAAAAGTCAAAAGTCGTCTGAACTATATTTTTACAGAAACTACCAATGGTGATCTGAGGGGCATACCCAAACATGCCATCAGCGGGGTGATGGATCTACCGCTTTCGGATCAAACCCATTTAAATATGATGGGGCAATTCACTGGAGAGCGTATCGCTAATGATGCCACTACATTACTGGATCCCTATTCACTATTCACCCTCCAATTGAATCATCGAATCAATAAACCCATCGCTAACGTTTTCCTCAGCGTTTACAATCTTTTTGACACAGCATATGTGATCATCCCCCAATATGCAACGAGAGGAAGAAATATTCTGGCGGGAATATCAATCCAGTTGGAGCAGAGGTAAAGGCTCCATGGTGGTAATGGAATGGTCCCTAATAAATTGGGGGTCGTCCACTGTGTTTTCCAGAGGAAATACAGGAGTTTTGATCTCATACCTTGCCGACTCTTGGGTAATGTGCTTTAGTGCCAGGGCTAAAAGTGGATCTGAATTTTCTCCGAGGGTTCCCATATTGGTCACATCTTCTTTAAGTAACAAATCTGCTTGAGGAGACAGTCCAGCTGCATAATCGTAGAAATCCACTTTATTGGCGATATAGAAGGACATACAATAGACTGCATAGGTGTGATCAGGATTTTTATTTTGTTGATTGTCAATGTAATCATATAAAGCAGCAGGTCCACCTACATTTTTTCCATAGGTATTGTCCCCAACCTGAACAACATTGATGTAGGGGGCCAAGCCATTGATTAACAGCTCACTGGCAGAAGCACTCCGCCCAGTAGTAATGACATAGACTTTATTGAAGTTTAATGAGTTGATGGCTTCTCCATCCCCCAATTGATTGGTAAAATTTTCTATCAGGCTTCCTGCATACCTTTCTGGGTCGCTGTTTAGCGCATTCATCACCTTGGTGTTCCACAAGTATTTGCCAAAAATATCACCATTGAATTGCCCAGTAATCATTCCGGCCAAATTGATGGCTGATTGAACCAATCCTCCTCCATTGTAGCGTAGGTCAATTATAAGCTCGTTGATACCCTCCGCCTGAAAATTGGCAAAAACCTCATTGAGTTCATCATCAAAACCCAAGGCAAACTTGTTATACATAAGGTAACCCACTTTAGTATCACCAACGGCTATGATTTTACTAATCTGAATGGGATTGCTTTGAAAATTTTCTGTTTTGGTTAGGGCGATGTTTTTTCCATTTAAACTGATCACATTGTTATTGATTTGAGCCATGTTCAGTGTATAGTCCAAATTATCATTAAACAATAATTCTCGGTAGTTGTCCATGTTGAGGCTTTGGCCATTTACCCCGGTAAAAATATCACCTCGTTGAATGTCTTTTTCAGAGGCATCGGAACCTTCAAGAATGTAGGAAACGACTCCAAAAATACCATCTCCAGATCCATATCTCGAAAGTATGAATTCCACACCATTACTGGCGTCAATTCCCCGTATGGAGTTCTCCAAATCCTGATAATCGGATCGGATTTGACTGAATTTATCTTCTTCATGCATAAGGGATTCAAAAAAGGCTTCTGGCTCGGGGTAGGGTTCAATCAATTCATTAAATCTAGTAGAACCAACGGGTCTAATCTCGTCATTCAGGCTGGGAACATCCTCCTGCCAAAGATAAAAATTGTTCATGGCGTCCCAAACAAATTGATGAATCCTAAAGTACTTATTACCGGTATAATTACCAGAACATTCAGAAGTAATTTCGATCAAGAGGGTGATTTCGTTTTCAATTACTTCAATTTGAGTTACTGTTCCCACAACCTCAGTGCCATTCAATAAATTGATCGTATTTGTACCCGTTACTTCGTATTTTCCTTTGATGCGCTTATTCAGGTACTTGAGGTAAAAAATATTGTTCTCTAAAAAATGAATGTTGGTGGCTTGGCAATCTTGATCGTTTCTGCTTGCGTTCTGTGGGGTATTTTTTTTTGTCAAATTCCAAGACCCTAAAAGCAGGTCAGGAGTATCACTTAGGTTGGAAATAGGGGTGTTTTCCCCATTATTGCTGGACAAGTCATTTTCTTTGGAGCAAGAGATCCAAAGCAGTAGAAGTAAAATCGAGAAAATGCGAAAGCAGGATTTCATTGAGCTCTGTAAGTTGTTAAGACAAATGTACATATTTCATACCAAATCCTTTTTTTTTGGTTTAATTTAAAAGACCTTAGAGGATAGATTTGAATTTGATCTATTTTAATAATCAGTCTAATGCTTACATTTGTAGCAACATATCCAATCCATGAAAAATTTTTTACTACTTACACTAGCGCTTTCACTCCCCATCAGTATTTCGGGTCAAACCATTTTTGAAAAATATCAAAACAACATGGAGGTTACTGCGATTACCATTAGCCCTAAAATGTTTCAATTGCTGGGAAGTATGTCTTTGTCAAGTGGAGACCCTGATAGTGAAGACTTTATGGAAATGATACGTGGGATCACCCAATTCAGGGCTCTCCTTACTGGGTCAATTGCAATCAGTGACGAAATCGGCCAGTGGGTAGCCATGGAGGCTGATACAAAAGATTTGGACTTAATGGTCTCTATGCAAGAAAACAGTACGGATCTTAAACTGTACATAAAGGAAGGGGATCAAGAGGGGGAACTCAAAAGCCTGTTGATGTTTTCAAATGGCGTTTCAAAAACCTTACCTAATGCCCAAGTTCAGGGCAATTCCATTGAGTCTGTAGTATTGTTGATTGAAGGTAAGATCGCTTTGGACAAAATCGCAAAATTGATCACAAAAATGAACTTACCTGGAGGGGATCAATTGAAAAAAGCTGGGATTTGAGTGGCCTATTATAGAGCAATTCCAGTATAATTGGAGGGTGTAACGACCTTCAATTCTTTTTTGGTAGCCTCATCAATTTCTAATTGGTCGATAAAATCATGAATAACCGCTTTGGTGATAAAGCCATCGGTTCTGGTTAATTTTTTAAGGGCCTCATAGGGGTTGGGATAATTTTCCCTTCTCAAAATGGTTTGGATGGCCTCGGCTACTATCGACCAATTTTCGTTGAGGTCTGTATTTATCTTGACCGTATTGACTTTTAATTTATGAATGCCTTTGACCATGGACTTCAATGCAATGAGGGTGTGACCAAATGGGACACCTATATTTCTTAAAACGGTACTGTCAGTAAGGTCTCTTTGTAACCTTGAAATAGGTAATTTCGAGGAAAAGAAATTCAATAGCGCATTGGCAATCCCCAAATTTCCTTCTGCATTTTCAAAATCAATGGGATTGACTTTGTGAGGCATTGCCGATGAGCCCACCTCATTTTCATCAATTAATTGTTTGAAATAATCCATGGAAATATAGGTCCAAATATCACGATTAAAATCAATGAATATGGTATTGATTCTTTTCAAGGCATCACAAAGTGCTGCAATACTATCATAGTGTTCTATCTGAGTGGTAGGAAAAGAATAATCCAGTCCGAGTTGTTCTTCGACAAACTTTTTTCCAAAATCTTTCCAGTTGATTTTAGGGTAGGAAACATAATGGGCGTTAAAATTCCCAGTAGCTCCCGCAAATTTTGCTGCATTTTTTATTTGCATCAAACTGGCTTTCTGTACTTCTAGACGATGAGAAAAAACAGCAATTTCTTTTCCTAGGAGGGTAGGAGATGCAGGTTGACCGTGCGTTCTAGCCAACATAGGGGTGTCAGCACAAGCCTCCGACAACAGTGACATGGCTTCCATAACTTCCTCCAATTGTGGGAGATAGATTTTATGAAGTGCCTCCATGATGGATAGGGGAATTGCAGTGTTATTAACGTCTTGAGAGGTCAGACCGAAGTGAATGAACTCTTTGTAATCATTCAAATCGAGCTTGTCAAATTCCTGGCGAATGAAATATTCGACCGCTTTTACGTCGTGATTGGTACGCTTCTCTATTTCTTTGATTTCTCTTGCATCATCCTCAGAGAAGTGCTTGTATATGCTCCTCAAATCCTCAAAAATACTGGGGTTGACTTTGTTCAATTGAGGTAGTGGGATTTGGCAAAGGGAGATGAAATATTCAATTTCAACCCTCACACGATAACGAATCAAAGCTTCTTCTGAGAAGTATTCGGACAGGCTTTTGGTCTTTCCGCGATATCTCCCATCAATGGGAGAGATAGCATTTAGGGAATTAAGCTTCATGTTGGTAATAAACATTACAAAGATAAAGTTTATTGCCCAAAACTTAGAGTAAAACCATGAGATTTGTCTTAGAGTAGAATGGAACTTTGTACTTCAGTTGGGAATCTTTTTCCAATATCCAAGCCGATAAAATTTAATCTCCACTGATATCTGAGGAACCTGCGAATTTTAATAAAGGATAAAATAATTAGGATTTTGGCAGAAACAGTTC
>Ga0181600_10000435_pt1 | contig 32079 bp, 28 predicted proteins | sample 041ome_2_FD_132982 | JGI IMG/M metagenome (GOLD analysis project Ga0181600, IMG submission 132982) | Coastal salt marsh microbial communities from the Groves Creek Marsh, Skidaway Island, Georgia - 041406US metaG (megahit assembly) | ecosystem: Environmental > Aquatic > Marine > Intertidal zone... | reverse complement strand
TTGACGGGCATACAACGATGCTGCTTGGTGCGGCCGAATTGCTCAGCCAGTCGCAAGATTTTGATGGCACCATCGTGTTTCTTTTCCAGCCTAATGAAGAACATGGGCTTGGCGCCTTGGCGATGCTTGACGAGGGTGTGCTAGAACGCTTTCCGATTGAAGAGGTCTATGGCATTCACAATTTGCCGGGTGCGCCGGCTGGCCAAATATCTACCCGTGTCGGACAAATCTGTGCGAGTGAGAATTTGTTTGAAATCACCATTAACGGTCAAGGTGGGCACGCATCGATGCCGCATGTTGGTGTTGATGCGATAACGGTTGGCGCTGAAATTGTGTTGGCGTTGCAGACCATCATCGCCCGCAAAATGCCGCCCAGTAGCGGCGCGGTGGTCTCGGTCACCGAATTTTTAACAAACGGGCAGCGCAATGTGTTGCCGGGCCAAGCTATTTTGAAAGGTGATGCACGCGCCCGCCAGCCCGATGATCGCAAGGCGCTGGAAAAATTTATGCGGCAGATTGTTGACGGTGTTGCTGCCGCGCATGGGGTGAGCGCGCACGTTAGCTTTGTTACCGAATTTATCGAGGCGATTAATGCCGAAGCGCCAACCAAAGCGGTGGTGCGGGCGTCAAAATCGCTGGGGTTGGACACAATTGACAACCGCCCCCCAATGAGTTTTTCCGAAGATTTTGCGCATTTCAGCGCCGCTGTGCCGGGCTGTTTTTTGCTTTTGGGGAATGGTGACAGCGGCGCGTGCGGCCAGCCTTTGCATGCGGATGATTATGATTTTAATGATGCAATCCTGCCAATCGGCGCGACCTTTTGGGCGGCGCTTGCCAAAGACCGTTTGCCTCCATCACCGCGTTAGACCAGCGCTGAAATTTCAATCAAGACCAAGCGTTTTTTTCTTGGCCTCGGCCCAGCTTAACAGCGTCATATCAAATGTCAGCGCCATCAAAGCCACGCATAGGCCAAGCACAAAATTCTTGCCTAAATCGGTTCCAGCTAAGGTGCGTTGCAGTTCCTGACCAAGATCCTGCGTGCCAATAAAGGCGGCGATAATAACCATAAAGAACGCAAACATAATGGCCTGATTAAAGCCAATTGCCATTGTTGGCAGTGCCAAAGGCAATTGCACATTACGTAACTTTTGGAGGCGTCCGGCGCCTGACATATCGGCCGCTTCGATCAGTTCGATGGGAACCGACCGCAACCCCTCAATGGTGTAACGTGTTAACGGCACCATCGCGAAAATCAGGATCGAAAAAATCACCGCAACGTCGGTAATGCCAAACAGCATAATGGCTGGGATCAAGTACACAAAGCTGGGGAATGTTTGCGCGGTATCACACGCCAGCAACACCCGTCTTGACCATTTTTCACTATTTGACGCGACAATGCCAAGCGGCACGCCAAGAATGCTGGCAATAAACACCGCTGATAAAACCGAATATAGGGTGATGACCGAACGGTCCCACCAGCCGGATAGGGCGACAAGACCAAAAAACACCGCCGCATAGACCGCTTGCCGGCGCCCGCCTAATGACAGGGCAAAGGCCACCACAAATAATATAAAGGCGCTGGTCGGGATAAATAACAAAAAGTTACGGAACGGGATCAGCACCTGAACATTAAAAAATGCCCGCAAAAACCCGGTGACATCCTTGACAATCTGAATGTCCAAAAATGCCTTTATATTAGTGTCCAGTAGTTTGCCTTGACTGAAATTTTGCTTGCGGCCGATCTCGGCAAGGATATCAACAAAATAGGCGGCAATGCTGAGCGCAACAAACACTCCTAATGCTAAACACAGGGTTTGATGCCGCGTGAACCAAGATGTGCCGCGTTCAAAATGTTCAGGCTGTTTGACAACCCATGCTTTTGACAGCCGGTCCAGCATCACCGCAACAAGCACGATGGTTACGCCGATTTCCAGTGAGCGTCCCAGCTTAAAGCTGCCCATCATCGCCAGCAATTTTGCGCCCAACCCAGGCATGCCGATAAAGGCGGTCAGCACCACCATCGCCAAACACAACATAATTACCTGATTGACGCCTACCAGAATTTCGGTGCGCGCAGACGGGATATAAACATGCCGCAACATCTGCCATTTCGTGCAGCCGCTCATCTTGCCAGCTTCGACAATTTCTGGCGGTACTTTTTTCAGCCCCAAAGTGGTCATCAGGATCATCGGGGGGATTGCATAAATCGTCGTCGCTACAGCGCCGGCTGTCGGTCCGACTTTGAAAAAAATCACCGCTGGCAAAAGATAGGTAAAAAACGGCAAGGTCTGTAACACCGACAGAATCGGTCGCAATGCCATATCAACCCATTTTGACTTCCACGCCCAAATGCCAAGGCTAAGGCCGATGAAAAATGCCAGCGGCACCGATACCGCCAGCACCGAAACGGTTTGCATGGCGATTTCCCACTGGCCGATCAATGCAGTCCATACAAAGGTGCCGCCTCCCAAAAGGGCGAGCCGCCAACCACCAAGGTAATAACCAACAACCGCAGTAATGCCAGCCAGTGCCGCCCATGGTATCGGACCAATATTTGGCCAGCGGCGCTTGCCATAAAAAATATTGGCAGAAATATCGAGCAGCGTTTCGAGGCCCTCGGTTAAGGCGCGGGTAAAGACAAGCAATCCCAAATCGTCTTTGACATAATTGAAAAGCGCATCAAGCCACAACGCAAACGGCGGGACATAGGATTCATGCAACCGTACCAGTGGCTCGGGCAACCTGTCATTGCCATGCAAAATCGTCATCAGCACAGCACATAGGGTCAGGCCTAACGCTACCCGGTTTTCACCGCTTAGAGATGATAATTTTGCAGTCACATTCACACCAAATACCTAGTTGCTCAAGAGAATTTTCAAAGCATCTTGCCGCGTCATGGCCCCAATGATTTTGCCGTTTGACTGTACCGGGATGATGTCACGCTTATCAGCAACCAATGATGGCGCCAGACTGCGAAGCGTTTGGCTTGCATTGACCGGGTCGCCGCTGCCTGTGGCTGTGCTGGTCGCCAAAACGCCAGCCTTTACCACTCGCGCTTTGTCGATATCCTCGGTAAATTTGCGCACATAATCGGTGGCCGGGTTCAATACCACCTTGTCGGGGGCATCGCATTGTTCCACCGCACCGTCTTTCATAATGGCAATGCGATCTGCCAATCTGATGGCTTCGTCAAAATCATGCGTGATAAATACGATGGTTTTGCCAAGCATTTCTTGAAGGCGCAAAAATTCATCCTGCATTTCGCGGCGTATCAGCGGGTCAAGGGCTGAAAATGGTTCGTCTAAAAACCAGATATCAGGCTCAATCGCTAGTGACCGGGCAATGCCAACACGCTGTTGTTGGCCACCTGACAATTCGCGTGGGAAATAATCTTCTCGGCCCTCAAGGCCAACCAATTTGACAACTTCCATGGCGCGTTCGATACGCTCATGCTTGTCCTGTCCGCGCATTTCCAAGGGGAAGGCGACATTTTCTAAAACTGTTCTGTGTGGCAATAATCCAAATGATTGGAATACCATGCCCATTTTTTCACGCCGCAGCGCTATAAGGTCTTTTTCAGCAAGCCGGGTGATGTCTTGGCCGTCAATTTCAATGGTGCCGCCAGTGATATCGTGCAGCCGCGAAAAACACCGCACCAAAGTGGATTTGCCAGAGCCTGACAAGCCCATAATCACCAGAATTTCGCCATGTGCAACATCTAGTGTGACATCCTTTACACCAGCGATGTAGCCGTCATTGCGGATATTATCATAGCTGTGCGATGCCGGCATTGCCGCGAGATATTTTTCAGGGTTTGGGCCAAAAATTTTCCAAACATTTTGGCAAGAAATAGCAGGTGTTGTGGTCATTATATCGCCTTGTAAATTTGGCCTCGTCAAGAGTTTAGACGAGGCCAAACAAAATTACAGTAGGTTTTTAAATCTTAGTTGAGCCAAGATTTCCAAACTGCCTCATTATCGGCCAACCATTTTTCGGCAGCTTCTTTAGGCTCCAGCTCATCAATATCAACAAGCTTGGCCATTTGCGCAATTTGTGGGTTGGTGAATGAGATTTTGGTCAAAACGTTATACGCATCTGGCCATTTGTCCTTCATGCCGTTCCAAGCTGCTTTTTTCAGATAACCATTGGCTGGGTTGCCACAATCATAAAGCGCGTTTGGATTTGGACCAACTGATGGGTCCTTGTCACAGCCATCGACCCAAGTTGGGAATTCAACGAATTCACCTGGCCATACAGCTTCGGCAAAGTTTGGTGTCCAGTTAAACACAACAAGCGGACGCTTGTCTTTTTCAGCGGCACCAATTTCGGCCCATAACGCGGCGGCAGAGCCGGCGTTCACCACGGTGAAGTCCATACCCAGCGCAGCAACCCGTTCCTGGCCATGCTTTAGCCAGTCTACCGGGCCGTCAAGATAGCGGCCTTTGCCACCAGTTTCGGCTGTGGCAAATTTGGCAGCGCACTCGTTCAGCGCTTCCCAAGATGGCAGACCAGGACAGCTGTCTTTGGTCCACATCGGATACCACCAATCTTCACGTGTTACAGCGTCATGATCGCCAGCGTCATGTAGGCCACCTTTTTCCAGAGCCGCCCGGAATGATGCGCCAAATGCGCCTTCCCAGACTTCAAGTTCGAGTGTGACATCGCCCATACGGACTGATTCATAGACGGCTTGGCTGTCTGTAGTGACATATTCAACGTTATTACCCATTGATTCGAAAATCTGGCCGACAACATTTGACATCACGATTTGTGATGACCAGTTGTGAATCGGAATGACAATCGGATCAGCGCTGTCAGCCTGCGCCGCAAATGGTGTTGCGGCCATGATGGCTGCGGCTGTTAAAGTCGCAAGTTTCTTCATTTAACCCTCCCAAAGTATAAATAGTCAAACGCTTGTCCAGTATTTTTGCGTTTTGCTGTCATGGTGCCCCAAAGGGCGCCCATAGGTGATCTCAAACCCGCAGTGATAGTCGCGGCTTTATTCCTGCTGGTCAACTTTTTTTCTTATAGCTCCAAAATAATTATTGTTTTTTTGCCGCTTTATTGGGCTCATTTTTGGTGAAAAAACGGTAAATGTCGGTTTTTGGTACCGTTAGGTCTGAACAGGCCTTTTTTTTCACTGTGATTGCGGTCAGAGTGACATTAGAAGGAGTCGAATCCATGCGATTTTCAGGATTTAAAGTCATTTCAGAAGCGTTGCGCGGCCACAAAGGCTGGCAAGCCACATGGCGCGATGCAACGCCAAAGTCTCATTATGACTATATTATCATTGGCGGCGGTGGCCACGGGTTGGCGACCGCCTATTATTTGGCGCGGCGCTATGGCAAGGCAAATATTGCGGTTTTGGAAAAAGGCTGGCTTGGCGGCGGCAATGTTGGCCGCAACACAACCATCATCCGCTCAAACTATATGCTGGATGGCAACGAGCCCTTTTATGAATTGTCGTTGCAGCTGTGGGAAGGTCTGGAACAGGATCTCAATTATAATGCGATGGTCAGCCAACGCGGCATTTTGAACTTGTTTCACACCGATGCCCAGCGCGACGCCTTCATCCGGCGCGGTAATGCGATGATGCTGAACGGCGCTGACGCTGATTTGCTGAGCACCGCGCAGATCAAAGAGCGCTATCCGTTTCTCAACACAGAAGATGCCAGATTCCCCATTAAGGGGGGGCTGGCGCAGCATCGGGGCGGCACGGTGCGGCACGATGCGGTGGCATGGGGCTATGCGCGGGCGGCAAGTCGGCTTGGCGTCGATATAATTCAAAATTGTGAAGTCACTGGTTTTGATATCAAAGATAATCGCTGTGTGGGCGTAGAGACCACCCGCGGCACCATTGTTGGTGGCAAAATTGCCTCTTGCGTTGCTGGCTCATCAAGCCGGGTCATGGGCTTGGCCGGCATGCGTCTGCCTATTGAAAGCCATGTTTTGCAGGCATTTGTGTCTGAGGGTCTAAAGCCGCTTTTGCCCGGCGTCATTACCTTTGGAGCGGGGCATTTTTACTGCAGCCAGTCGGACAAGGGCGGGTTGGTGTTTGGCGGCGACATTGACGGCTATAATTCCTATGCCCAGCGTGGCAACCTTCCGGTAGTTGAAGATGTGTGTGAAGGCGGCATGGCGATTTTCCCAAATTTGGGCCGCTTGCGATTATTGCGTATGTGGGGCGGCATTATGGATATGTCGATGGACGGATCGCCGATCATTGATAAAACGCCTATCGAAAATCTGTATTTCAATGGCGGCTGGTGTTATGGCGGCTTTAAGGCAACGCCGGCATCGGGCCTGTGCTATGCGCATCTATTAGCCACCGATACACCGCATGAAACTGCTACGGCCTATCGATTTGATCGCTTTGAAAAAGGCTTGATGATCGATGAAAAAGGCCAAGGCAACCAGCCAAATCTGCACTAACGAAGGGTGATATTATGATTATCAACCACCCCCTTTTGGGGCCAAGAGATTCAGCAGAGTTCACCTATCTTGGGGATGCAAGCTTGATAGACCGGCCTGATGGGCTGGCAGAGGATGCGTTGCCACGCTTTATTGACTACGGCTATTTGCGTAACAATATCGCCGGCCAGCATCAGGAATTATGGTTCCATGAGCAGGGTGACCGCGCATGGCTCGTGGTGACCAGAGATACTGTCACCCATGACATCATTAAAGTAGAGCTTGCCTCCGAGGTGGCGCGCAGCAGAGGGCGTTCACAATGACACAAAAACGCAGACTTTCAGGTGGCCTAATCGACCGGCAACAGGCGCTTAGCTTTCAGTTTGATGGTCGCAAATTTACCGGCTATCAGGGTGATACGCTGGCTTCTGCCTTGTTGGCGAATGGCGTTCAGCTCATGGGTCGCTCGTTCAAATATCACCGCCCGCGCGGGCCAATGACTTCGGGCTCAGAAGAGCCAAATGCCATTGTTGAATTGCGCGATGGCGCCCGCAAGGAACCCAATACGCGCGCCACCACCAACGAACTTTATGATGATTTGATCGCCAACTCGCAAAACAGATGGCCGTCACTTGGCTTTGATATGATGGCGGTCAATGACCTGTTTTCAAATTTCCTGACTGCCGGGTTTTACTACAAAACCTTCATGTGGCCGGCGGCGTTTTGGGAAAAGCTGTATGAACCGATTATCCGCCGTGCTGCCGGGCTTGGCTCGGCAAGTCTGGAAGGTGATCCAGATTGCTACGATAAGGGATTTTTGCATTGTGATCTGCTAATTATCGGTGGCGGGCCGGCTGGTCTGGCGGCGGCGCTTAGCGCTGGCAGATCGGGTGTTGATGTGATTCTTGCCGATGAAGATTTTCTGATTGGCGGCCGGTTGAACCTTGACAACATGACCATGGGTGATCAGTCAGGCGCCGCTTGGGCCGCTGCCGCGGTAGCCGAATTAGCCAGCCTGCCGAATGTCAAAATCATGTCAAGAACCACGGTGATTGGCGCTTTTGATCATGGCATTTACGGCATGGTGGAACGCGTTGCTGACCATTTGCGGGAACCGGCTGCTGGGCAGCCACGCCAGCGCTTATGGCGGGTTTACAGCAAATCAGCATTGTTGTGCGCCGGCGCAACCGAACGGTCTATTGCGTTTGAAAACAATGACCGCCCGGGCATTATGCTGGCTGGTGCGATGCGGGCCTATGCCAACCGCTGGGCGACCGCTGTTGGCGACCGTATCGCCATTTTTACCAATAATGATGACGCCCATGCTACTGCGCGTGATCTGCATGGCCGCGGTGTTGAAATTGCTGCGGTCATCGACAGCAGACCAGACGCGCCAAAAAGTGATGATTTTGAGGTGTTGGCCGGATCAGAAGTGGTCAACACCGATGGCCGTCTTGGGGTGAATTCAATTGATATCAATACGCCGAATGGCCTGCGCCAAATGCAGGTCAGCGGGCTTGGCGTTTCAGGCGGCTGGAACCCGAATATTCATCTGACCTGCCACCAGCGCGGGCGCCCGCAATGGGATGAAACGCTGGCGGCGTTTGTGCCATCAGCTGACCTGCCGCAAGGTATGCATGTTGCCGGTGCTGCAAATGGTCATTTAACTACGGCTGCGGCGCTTGAAGATGCGGTGGCCACAGCCCAAAAACTGGCCGCAGATTTTGGCGGTAAACCCCACAAATTCGCCGTGCCGAAAACCACGGATAGCGCCGTATCTATCTCGCCGTTTTGGTATGTTACGGGTACCCAGCGTGGATGGGTCGACCAGCAAAATGATGTGACGGTCAAAGATATTAAGCTTGCCCATCAGGAAAATTTCCGCGCGGTTGAACATCTAAAGCGCTACACAACGCTGGGCATGGCCACCGACCAAGGCAAAACATCAAATGTGCTTGGGTTGGCGATTATGGCGCATACCGCTGGCCAATCCATTCCAGATACTGGCACGACAATTTACCGCCCGCCCTATAGCCCGACCGCGATTGGCGTTTTGGCCGGGCGCTCACGCGGCAAGGAGTTTCGTCCAGTCCGCAAAACCCCCAGTCATGTATGGGCTGAAGAGCAAGGTGCGGTATTTGTTGAAGTTGGCATGTGGTACCGGGCGCAATGGTTCCCACAAGATGGTGAAATCCACTGGCGCCAGTCGGTTGACCGTGAAGTGTCCACAACCCGTGCATCGGTTGGGGTTTGTGATGTGACAACTTTGGGAAAAATTGATGTGCAAGGCACCGATGCGGCGACCTTCCTCAATAAAATTTACTGTAATGCCTTTGCCAAGCTTGATGTTGGCAAAACCCGTTATGGATTGATGCTGCGGGAAGATGGCATTGCTATGGATGATGGTACCGCGGCGCGGTTGGCTGAAGACCATTTTGTTGTGACCACAACCACCGCCAATGCGGTGAGCGTGTATCGCCATATGGAGTTTAACCGGCAAGTGCTGTGGCCTGATTTAGACGTGCAATTGATTTCGACGACTGAGTCATGGGCCCAATTTGCCGTGGCCGGGGTGAATGCCCGTAACCTGTTGCGTAAAGTTATTGATGCGGAATTTGATATTTCCAACGAAGCATTTCCCTTTATGGCATGTGGTGCTGTCACGGTATGTGGCGGGCTGCGGGCGCGGCTGTTCCGCATTTCATTTTCTGGCGAGCTGGCCTATGAGATTGCGGTGCCGACACGCTATGGCGATGCAATGATTCGCGCATTGATGGCGGCGGGTGAGGAGTTTGGTGGCTGTGCCTATGGCACCGAGGCGCTTGGTGTGATGCGTATCGAAAAGGGGCATGCGGCTGGTAATGAATTGAATGGCACAACCACAGCGCTGAATTTGAGCATGGGGCGGCTTGTGTCATCCAAAAAAGACTCAATTGGTGCGGTGCTGTCGCGGCGTCCGGGATTAAACGGTGATGACGCCTTGAAACTGGTTGGCTTTAAGCCATGCAACAGCACCGATACAGTGCCAGCCGGCGCGCATTTGATGACCAAGGGCAGCGCCATCGATGCGGCGCATGATCAGGGCTATATTACCTCGGCGTGTTTTTCACCAACGCTTGGCCATCATATTGGCATCGGATTTTTGAAATCCGGCGACCAACGTCTTGGTGAAATTGTCAGATTGGTCAGCCCGCTGACAAATATCGAACATGATGTCGAAGTGGTATCCGCCCATTTCGTAGATCCTGAAGGAGATAAACTTCGTGCCTAAGCTACACAGCCTATCCCCTCTTGGGTTTTCAGAACCGCAAAAAACAGTGGTTGGCGATTTCACAATTAGTGAAGTCACCGACCGTGCGATGGCGTCAGTAACCGCACGCAAAGATTGTGGTGACCGCACAAAGTCTGTTTTATCGAAAATCCTAAAGCAGCCAGCCCCAGATGTTGGTGAATATGCAGCCGGCGCAATTGACGCTTTCTGGACCGGGCAAAATCAATGGATGCTAGCAGCGCCATTTGATAACTATGAGGATATTGTTGGGGCGTTTGCCGGCCAGTTTGCTGGCATCGCATCCTTGACCGAACAAACCGATGGCTGGTGCCGTTTTGCGATTGACGGCGCAGCGATCGAGCGGCTTTGTTCGCTGCTGTGCAATATTGATATGCGGCGGCTTACCCCCGGTAAGGCCAGCCGAACATCTGTTGAACATATCGGTTGTTTTGTGGTGCGCCTTGCTGATGATAAAATTCAGATCATCGGGCCGCGCTCTAGCGCTGACTCGCTGCATCATGCCATCAGCACAGCCGCGCAATCGGCCGCCTTTTAGCTAGCCCGCATCGCCGGCCCATAATGAGGGCAATGAAATATTGCCCTCAACCCGGTACAAGTTGATTTGGCGGCGGTCATTTTCTGGACTGAGCTTAAAGCTGGCTATATAATGCCGCCGAAATACCCGCATCTCACTATAGCCAAGTTCAGCGGCGATCACTGATATTTTCTCGTTAGTGTAAAGCACCAATTGCCGGGCGGCGCGCATCCGCATGCTGCGATAAAAGGCAAAAGGGCTGTGCCCGGTTGCCGATTTGAATAGCCGCTCCAGATGTCGGCTGGTCACCGAAATCATTGCGGCGATGTCTTCAACTGACAGCGGGTCATTAATGTGACTTTGCATTAGTGCGATGGCGTCATTGACGGCTGCTGGCAGGCTGTCTTTAGTAAAGGACTCATCTGGCACCGGGGTGATTTGTTGGATGCCACTTTTGCGCATCATCGGGTGCTGGAACCAGCAGGCAACTTCGGTTGACACATGCGAGCCAAGCCGCTCTTCAATCAGGTTTAGCGCGACCTCAAAGCCGCCGGCGGCGCCAGAGGCGGTGACAAAGGAATTGGAAATTTCGATGATTTGGTCAGACGCTAGATAGCTTGGAAATTCTTTTTCAAAGGCGGCCCGGTAACACCAATGCACCGATAGCGGTACTGTTGATGCCAACTTGGCGCGGGCCAGCGGAAATACGCCGCCGCTGACAGCACAAAAAACGCAACCATGGCGTGATAAACGCCTCAATATCCCAACTGATTGCTCGTTCTGAAATTGGGCCTTTGGGGGCGCCAAAAGCACCAGATAATGCATAGTGTCAATTGCGGATAGGCTATCGGCAACGTCAAAGGTGATATTGGCGCTGGCAGTCACTGGTCGGCCATTTTCCGACACTAACCGCCAGCTGAATGTATCTGATTCAGACACCTCGTTTGCCACCCGCAATGGCTCAATCATTGAGGTCAGGCAAGCCATTGGAAAACCCTCAAAAATCAGAAAGCTAATATGCGTTGTTTTCACAGTTGTCATGGATGTGCCACTGGTGATTAGAAGTTTGCCCGTGACTAGTAAATAGGGTAATTTATAAAGAATGCAAATATACTTGTCAGGCTAAGGAATATGTCAGCACCACCACAAATTGCAAAAGTTGAACTCGGGCAGGACCCGCACGCCACCAGAGAGGGGTCTGAAAAGACGCTGGAAATAGCTATTGGTCGTGAAGTGCATGCGTTTCGCAAGCAGCAAAATATCACCGTTGCCGAACTGGCTACCTCGACTAATTTATCGATTGGCATGCTGTCCAAAATTGAGAACGGCAATACCTCGCCCTCACTATCAACTTTGCAAACAATTTCCAATGCCTTGTCGGTGCCGCTGACGGCTTTTTTCCGGCAATATGAAGAACAGCGCGCGGCCGTTCATACCAAAGCCGGCAAAGGCATGGAGATTGAACGCGCTGGCACTCGCGCCGGTCACCAATATAATTTGCTTGGGCATATCGGCAGCAATTCTAGCGGGGTGATTGTCGAACCTTATTTGATCACGCTTGATGATGAGTCAGACACGTTCCAAACTTTTCAGCACAGCGGTATCGAAACCATTTTTATGCTTGAAGGCGAGGTTGATTATTTGCATGGCAATAAAATCTATCCGCTAAAGCCGGGCGACACATTGTTTTTTGATGCAGATGCGCCGCATGGACCAGAAAAGCTGGTCAAATTGCCAGCGCGCTATTTATCGATTATCAGCTATAAGCAAAAAGCCTAGCCGCGGCGCAAAAAAGGCCGTTCGTAGACGGCCTTTTTTCTGGAGGATAGACGTATTTTCGGCAGGTGCGGCCGTTATTTTGCCCAGATCTTATTTTGCCCAGATCTTATTTGGATAACGCTGGTTCGCTATCCAAATCCGGGAACACACCAGGTGATGTTGGCAGCCCATCATCATATTGCGATAGATAATCCAGCATCATTGGCCGGTTATTGATAAAGCCTTTATAGGTTGCCAACTCCACCGGCAGGTCACGAATGACACGGTGCAGGCGCCGGCCCCATTTCGGCACCGTGACAAGATCTTGAAACGAGATCAGATAACAGCGAATAGGAAAGACCAATCCATTTGACCGTGGCAGGCGGAAGAAGGATTGCAACTCGACCCGCAAATGCTGTTTCTTTCCGATATTTTCGGGTGTTAAGGTGGTCTTTTGAATGCCCCATTTGTGATAATTTTCTGGGCTTGTATCCAATAGCGGGTTGACCGTCATTGTCCAATTTAGGCGGCGCGCTGGGGCGCCTTGCTTGACGGCAAGCAGAAATTTCAGTGCGCGCTGGAAAATGCCCATCTCATGGGCCAGCGGCACCGGCGCATGCCATTCAAAAAAGTTCATGCCAATATCAAAATCAAGCGACCAATCGGCCTGGGTGGTGACCATGCCAGCATCCATCCACAGATTATCATTGCGCTGGTCGAGAACCGCAAAATCACCCTGTGCCTGCCGGGTAATATATTCCATAGGACCATAAGGAAGGGTGGTTACATCAAGGAATGTAAAACTGTGATCAATGCCAAGGGGTTTGTTTACCCACCGCCATTTGTCACCGTCACGATAGAGCTGAAACAGCTCTGGATAATCTTCTGACTTTGACACCATGATCAGTTCTAAAAGATCCCAGCCGGCAAGCGTCATATGCGGCAATGACTGGCACCGCAGTGGGTCTTCGTCAAGCACAAGGGCGCGGTCTTCCATTTCGGACACATAATGTTCGTCAACATCAAACCGATTTTCAAAAACCGAACCGGCTGGCCCGCCGCTATGTTGCTCCATATTCACCGAATACATATAGCTGTCTTCGTGGAATGGGAAAGGAAAGCGCTTGATGGCCCAGTCAGAATTGTGAAATGAATACTCCCCGCGGAAGGATTCTTTATTAAAATTGATGGTCATCTGTTTCCACCTTTCATTAATCTAGCGGTCAATAATGAGGGTTTTGCCCTCAAACCGGCTTACACAAGGCATGATCTTGCCACCACTGACCTTTTCATCATCCTCGAGCCAATGGTCATTATGAACAAGGCTGCCGTCACATTGCAGAACGGCGGTTTCACATTGGCCGCAGGCGCCCGCCCGGCAAGAAAACGGCGCATCAATGCCAGCGGCTTCAATGGCTTCGAGCAGGCTTTGCGTTTCGGCAACGCTGATGGTCGCGCCGGTTGATTTCAAGGTCACTTCAAAAGGCTTGCCGGGGTCCGGCGCCTTAAATTCTTCCGAATGCACATTCTGGTCGGGCCAGCCCATTTTGGCGGCGGTATCATGCACCCATTCGATCATGCCCTTTGGCCCGCAAATATACACATGCGTGCCCAACGGTTGACCTGCCAAAAGCGTCTCAAGATTGATAAAGTTTTTGTCTTCATCATAATAAATATGGGTTTGATAGGGGTGAATTGCGGTAAGCTCGTCAACATAGCTTGCCAAATCGCGTGACCGCACCGCATAGTGTAGTTCCCAAGCCCCACCGGTTTTGGCCAGCTGTTTTATTTGTGCCAAAAACGGTGTAATGCCAATGCCGCCAGCAATGAACAGCTGCTTTTTGGCGCGCAAATCAAGAGGGAATAAATTCACCGGATAGGTCAGGCGCATTTCATCACCGACCTTGACTTTACTATGCATAAATAAGGACCCGCCGCGGCCATTGTCATCGCGCCGCACAGAGATTGCGTAATGCGCGGTATTGGCTGGGTCGCTCATCAATGAATAAGGGTTGCGGCGCAGAATGTCGCCATCATGCATTTCAATAACGGTATGGGCGCCGCCCGAAAATGGCGGAAATGGCTTGCCGTCCTTGCGTGCAAACTCAAAGCGCGTCACCAATGCGTTCAGCGGCACAATATTGCTAACGATTACATCAATAGGGGCTGGGCCCGGCTTTGATCTTTGAGGGGCGGCGCTCATTTATACAACTCCACTTTTTCTGGCACGTTACCTGGATCTTCGGCATCTATACATACGCCCTGAAAGGCCGCAAGCCGGCGCGAGTAATGGTCGCGTACAAATAAGTTTAACCCGCAATGGCTGCATTCAAAGGGATCGGTCATCACATCTTCGGTGATGCCTTTACAATGCACGCATTGCATGCGTCTGGCGACCGATCCGCGATGCTCGGTTTGGATAAATTCATGCGGAATGCCGGCGGCCATGGCCTCGTTTTGAGCTTGTCCCATCAAGCCTTCGGTGCCGGCTAGATAGACTTGCGTATTCATATGCATATCCGACAATACACGGCGCAGGCGTGGCACCGCCGCGGCATAGCTTGGCCCGATGTATAGCTGCGCCGGGCGCAGGGCTTCCAGCTTTTTTGTGTAGGCGGTGCCGGTAGATTTTGGAATGTAAATAATATGCGCTGTGGCGGCGATGCCGGGGTCTTGCTTGATGACCTCAAGGATCGCTTCAGCGCCTTCGGCATCAGCGATAAAAAGATGGCTGGCGCCTTGGCGTGGTGACAATGTCCCATAGACCGGACGGCTTTTGATGCTCTCTGGGAAGTGAAATTTTGACATTGCTCCGGGGCCTCTCAGATAGAATATTTTGATAGATGAGCGTGCCAGTAAACACGCTCATCTATAAGTCATGGTGATGTTAGCCTTTGGCGGCGCGGATAGCCTTGTCCTTGTCATAGAACGGCATCTCACCAGCCACACAATTAATTTGCGTGCCATCATTATTCTGCACGGTTAGTTTAACACCTGGTTTGGCGCAAGCAACCGGCATGCGGGCAATGCCCACATTATGTTTGTTCAGCGATGAATACATGCCGAAGGTTACAACGCCAACCGCTTTGCCATCTTGCAGCAATTTTGCGCCCATATCAGCTGGGGTTGTACCGTCTAGTTGAACACCGTAAATTTTAAAGCGCTCTTTGCCTTGTGCGGCGTAATGATTTTCAGCGCCACGGAAGCCGGTTTTGCCAGGTGATACGGTAAAGTCGAGGCCAAGTTCCCACAAGGTGTCGCCGCACGGCTCATTGTCAAATGGGAAGGTTTCTGAATTGTCGCCTGGGTAGAACAACAAATAGCTTTCAACACGCAACAGATCCAGCGTTGAGAATTGTACCGGCACAATGCCCATAGCGGCGCCATCTTTCAGGATATTGTCCCAGACATGAACCGCATCTTTGGCACCGACAAAAATTTCATAGCCGCGCTCGCCAGTGTAGCCGGTTCTTGAAATCATTACGGCGCGCCCAAATAGCGTTGTTTGCATAATGCCAAAATAGGCAAGATCACGAATGCCGGGCACATGTTTTGCCAGAAAATCAACAGCAACTGGGCCTTGCAGTGACATATCATGCAAATCATCATCAAAGGTTATCGCAACATTTTTGCCAATGGCGCACATGGTGAGCTGTTCGTGGCCGGTACCCGTGCCATGTACAACCATCCAGTGATTAACTGACAATCTGTAAATCACACAATCATCAACAAATTTGCCGTCATCATTCAGCATGCAGGCATAAACCGCACGCCCCGGCATGATTTTTTCAACATTACGTGTGGTCGCCCGGTCAATCACCGCGGCGGCATGCGGCCCGACAACATGAACTTTTTTCAAGCCTGACACATCCATCAGACCGGCCTTTGTCCGAATCGCAAGATAGTCTGCTTCGGCGCGCTCCGGCGTATGGTCATAGAACCAGGCGGTGCCCATACCGTTCCAATCTTCCAATTCGCCGCCAATTGCATTGTGGCGCTGCGCCAAGGCGGATTGCCTCCATATAATTGCCATCGTTGTGATCTCCCTTTGGGTAAAATTTGGTAACTGTTATTGAGGCGCAACTGACGTCAAAAATCAATAGCTGCGCGAATATTTTTTTACTCACAGGAATTATTATGTCGTGCTGCGTCTAGCGTGCGAGGCCGCTTAGTGTGGCGCTGGCGCCTGTATCGCTATTATCGGTTGGCGGGTCTGTGCGACGCCGGGCGAGGGCAATGGCAAGACGCAAAAAAAAGGCCATCAAAAGATGACCTTTTTATGCGTTCTGGTGAATTACGAAATTTATCTACCAGATCTGAAAAGTTGTTTTGGTTCGAGAGGCATGTACCTCTCGAACCTGAGGGTCTTAATAGCGTTCAATAGCTGCCTTCGCAGCCGCTGCATCACTTTTCGCTTCGGCAGCTTCCAGCTCGTGGCTTTCAGCCTTGAACTGTACACGGTGCCAGCCCAGCCAGAAAATGACACAGACGATGGTCATTGTTAGCTCCCAGCCTTGGAAGGGGTAAATTGCCCCAACTTCACCAAGGTCAACAGCCCAGCTTGTATATCCAATCGTTGACATGTGTTTCTCCTATGATTTCATTTCGGCTTTTTCGGCTGCCTGAACTTCAGCTATGGCAGCTTCATAAGTCGCGTTGTCGTCGAAATCCAAACCACGCAATTCGACAGACCGTGGCACCCGTAGGACACCCATGCTGGCCTGAATTTTGGTGACGATGAAGGCTGGCAAGAAGCCAAGCACAAAAAACATAATAATCGCACCAATGAACTGACCCATCGGGTTGATTGTTGCATAGCCTTCATATGGTGACGATGGTGCGCCCCACAACACAAAGCCAGCAATGATCAGGCCGATAAAGCCGGCATAGCCATGAACAGCAACGGCGCCAACCGCATCATCAATTTTGAACTTGCGTTCAACCCAATAATGCATCTTGTAGGCGAATACCACACCAATTGCGGCAATGATCATGGCTTGGATCGGGTGGTACAAATCGTTACCTGCAGAGGCCGTAATAATGCCTGCAAGCCCACCTGAGAACGTCCAGAAGGCATCGCCTTTCGACACGATGTAGGCTGCCATCAAGCCACCAGAAAGTGACAAGATAAAGTTCAGCGTAATCGCACCCAAAGTGGTCGGTGCCAAATAGATGTTGGTCGCTGTCCAGGTTGCCCCGGTAATTTGGCCATCAATAACCTCTGGTGAGATCACCGGCACGTTACACGCGGCATAAAAGCCCCAGAAACCGGTATAGATGGTGAAAATACCAATTGTTAACAGCCATGGATTTTGCGGTGGAATATCGCGTGGTTCACCTGATTTGGTAAATTTACCAAGGCGTGGACCAAGAACCGCAAGCACGCCAAGCGCATACCCACCGGCAATGGCATGAATCACGCCAGAGGCATAAGCATCATGATACCCAAGTTCACGCACCATCCAGCCGCCGTAATGCCAGCCCCAAGCCGCATCAATGATCCAGAATACCGACCCAATGAGAACGGCATGGACCCAGAACGCGCTGGAGCGGATACGCTCAATGACTGAACCTGAAACGATAGAGGCTGCGGTCCAAGAGAACAGCAAAAACGCTGCCCAGAACACACCACTGATACGGTCGCCAAGGTTTGTTGCCATCGTTGGTGATGTTGGTAAATTGGCGCTGCCCATGTCATGGTTCAGACCACCAAATAGCGGAAAGTCTGGGAACGCCCAGTAAATCCACCATCCGAACAAATAAAATGTCACACTAACCAACGGAATAATCATGATGTTTTTCATCAATGTGTGCATATGGTTGCGGCGACGGCTCGCAGCGACCTCATACAAACAAAATCCAACGTGAATTAGGAACATAAATACCACTGTCACCCAATAATAAAATTCGGTGAATACCGTGGTTAGAGCATCTAGGTTGCTTCCCATGTTTCTCCCCATGCTTAAAAGTTTTCAATATGTGTTTTCGTGTTTGTTGATTGACCTTTCCCGCCTAAAATCAGCAAACATCGTAAAACCCTAGAGAGGAAACTTAGCCTTGAAAAGAAAATTTTGCATGCTGTGAAATTTTTATTCTTTATGGGAAGATTATCAGAACCATTTTAAACGATGATTAGGAGGGGTGTTGGCCAGTTGCAGAGCTAAATGCCGAGATAAGCCCGTTTTACATGTTCATTGTTCATTAATGTGTTAGCTGGGCCATCAAGTGCCACGCTGCCGGTTTCAAGAACATAGCCATGCGCTGCAAGCCCTAAGGCGATTTCCGCATTTTGCTCAACCAAAATAACCGCCACACCTTGTTTGTTGATATCAACAAGTATTTTCGCAATGTCTTGAACAATGGCAGGCGCCAGACCAAGTGAAGGTTCATCTAATAATAAAACGCGTGGGTTAGACATTAGTGCCCGACCAATTGACAGCATTTGTTGTTCACCACCACTCATGGTGCGGGCCAACTGATATTGTCGCTCACGAAGCCTCGGAAACCGTTGAAATACCATTTCTAGGTCGCGCGCAATGGCGTCTTTGTCATCGCGGGTAAATGCCCCAAGACGCAAATTTTCGGTCACTGTTAAATCTTTAAAAACCCGCCGGCCCTCAGGCACATGTGAGATGCCAAGTTTTACGATGTCATCAGGCTCTAAGTGGGAAATTGGCTTGCCGTCAAAAATAATCTGACCGTCACTAGGATGGCTAAGCCCTGAAATGGTTCGTAAAAGTGTGCTTTTTCCGGCGCCGTTTGACCCGATAAGCGTGATAAATCCATTTTCCTCAAGAGCCAGTGAAACGCCTTTTAATGCCGCGACATGGCCATAATGAACGTGAATATTTTTAATTTCCAGAAGCATGTTATTTTGCGCCTCCGAGGTAAGCCTCAATTACTTTTTCATTGCTACGAATGTCTTCAGGTGTGCCTTGCGCCAGCACCTCTCCAAAATGCAAGACTGTGAGGTAGTCACAAAGTCCCATCACCGCTTTCATGTCATGTTCGACCAAAACAATCGTCACCCCTGCTTCTTGCACTTTTTTGGTCAAGCCCATCATGGTGTTGGTTTCTTCCGGGTTCATGCCGGCAAAAGGCTCGTCCATAAGTAGAAGTTTTGGTTCAGAAGCCAGCGCTATGGCTAATGCCAGCGCGCGCTGTGAGCCAAGTGGCAGGTCTGCAGCTGGTTGGTTACGACGTTCGGTCAATCCCATGAATTCCAATACTTCTTCGACTTTATCATGGCATTGGCTTTGCTGAGCTTTGTCGGCGCCAAGTAGCGCCGAGAGAATATTGGTTTTACCCTTTTTATGGGTCCCCACCATGGCGTTTTCATATACGGTCATTTCCTGAAATAAGGTGGTTTCCTGAAAAGTGCGGACCACGCCAAGGTCGGCAATTTTGTGGGGCGGTTTTCCGGTAATGTCCACACCATCATAAGTGATAGCGCCACTGGTTGGCCTGTAAAAACCAGCAACATTTTTAAACATTGTGCTTTTGCCAGCGCCATTCGGGCCGATCAGCCCACGAATTTCACCTTTGTTCACGGCGAAACTGACATTGTTTAACGCGGTCAAACCACCAAAGATCTTTGACACATTGCTTATTTCTAACACAGTCATTTGGCGGCCACCTCCAATCAGTCTTCGGTCAATGATGTTTGCTTAGGTTTTGGTCTGTCGCTGAACCAGGATTTGTATTTTTGTGGCAACCCCTCCAAGCCCATCGGCAGAAATAAAATTGATAGGATTAATACAGCGCCATAAATGGCCGGGCGAACAACTTCAAAACTACGGATGGCTTCATCAAAAACTGTCAAAACAACGACACCAATTATTGGCCCAATAAAGCTGTTATAGCCCCCGACAATAACCCAAATTAGGATAAAGACCATAAACCCAATGCCGACCTGATTTGGTGTTACGCTTCCCAAATAATGCACCTTCAGACCACCGGCTATGCCAACAAAAAATGACCCAAGGATAAATGCCAGCGCACGATAGCGCCATGCGTTCACCCCAACCGATTCTGCCAACGGTGCCTTCCAGTGAATAGCGTTCATGGTTAGACCAACGCGTGATTTTTCGATCTTATAGAGGATCAGCAGACAAGCGCAAACCAAAGCCAGCGAAAAATAGAAATAGGGAACGGGTTCCAGAAAATCTATGCCGAATAAGATTGGCGGTTCAACCCCGCTAAGCCCGCCAGTGCCCCCAAAGATGCCGACAAATTCAATCCAAGTCAGCCGTATCGCTTCGCCAGCTGCAAATGAGCCAATCAGAAAATAAAATTGTGTCATCCGCAAGAGAGGAAAGCATAATATGGCGGCAACCACAGCTGCTGCGATACCGGCTAACGGCAGTGTGAACCAAATTGACATGTCAAGGTTGAGAAATAGTAACGCAGCAGTGTATGCCCCCACCCCCATCATCACGGCATGGATAAGAGACCACTCACCAGTTAATGTCACCAGTCGATAGCTGCAGACCACCAAAACATTGATCGTGGTGAAAATCAGTAAATCTTGATGGTGATATTGCAGCAGATGTGGCAGCACCAATAACAACAGGCCGATTACCGTAAAGGCAATCACGTTAGGCGGGGTGATAATCCGATTATTGCTATTCACTGACCCGCACCCCCATTAGACCTGATGGCTTGGCAATCAAAACAATTACCATAAGAATCAAACCGCAAATGGTTGCGACTGTGCCACCAAAATACACCGTCACAAATGTATGGAACATGGCGTATAAAATTGCGGCGAGCACAGCGCCAGCTAAACTGCCCACGCCGCCAACAATGGTCACTATAAATGCGGTAATAATAACATTGTGTCCCATATGCGGGTTAATGTTGGTAAGCGGTGCAATCAAACCACCCGCCAGCCCGGCCAGGCCAGCGCCTATGCTTATCGCGATAAGTGATACTTTGTTGGTATTGATGCCTTGAAGCGCGGCGGCTTCGCGGTCGAGTGCCACCGCCCGCAAGGCCCAGCCAAATTTTGAATGTTTCAAAAATGCCCAAAGACTGACAAGAGCCGCAGCGGAAATAGCAATGCTAAATAAACGCTGATAGGGAATACGAAGTATATCGGCAACAACCAGTGTGCCTTCGAATGGCGGTGGCACCTGTTTTGATGGCCCTTCGCCACCAATCAGAGTGGCAATGACTTGCAAAATAAACAACACACCAATCGAACAAATAAGACCGGCAAGCGGATCAGTTCGTGTTGGTCGGAACAAAAACCTCTCCATGAGAACGCCAATCATAGTCACCACTAAAATAGCTATGATAATCGCTGAAATGTAATTGATGCCCCATTGCGCATGAAGAAGCCAAATGGTGAACGCGCCGGCCATAACAAGCTCACCATGGGCAAAATTGACCACACCCATGACGCCAAAAATGAGCACAAGACCAACCGCAAACAGTGCGAAAAAACCGCCTTGGATAAGGCCGTTTATGATTGACTGGATCAGCAGCTCCATCAGTTATCCCCGTTATTATACTGTTATATTAAAGTGCCAGCCCGTAATTGGTGCCTAACGACTAAGGGCCGGTTGATGACATATTTGGACGTGGGCATCGCATCATAATGGTTTTGATGCGATGCCGCTTTTTTAGAGGGTGTAGATCACTGTAATCTGCGTGATACCCGAAGACTTGCTTTGAGACCGCGATTTAGTGATGCCAGGCTAGCTGACTGTCCTTAGCCCATGTGATTTCATGTATTTTGTCAACACATCGGCATGTTTGTCGAGCCATCCAGCAACATCGCCGAATTCTTCGATTCGGGCTTTGCCATTAACAACCCTAACAACCGGCCAACGCCCAACCACGACGTTGTTTTGACCCCACAGCTCTTTGCCCCACCATTTACCGCCACCAAACACAAAGGTCGGGTTCGGGTTTGAACGAAGTGCTGTGGAAACAGCCTCGGGTTCAATGCTGCCAGCTTGTTTTGCACCCTCAATCCAATTTAGCAAAATGGCCGGGTATTCCCACGCCACAGCTGACCAGTCATTGGGGTGGTCCTTGCGGAATTTGGCGTCGAAATCACCAGGGTTAGGAAAATTAATACCGTCTTCGTTCAGCTTTGGATCATCAAAGTCAGGGAACTGGAAAATAGTCCCATCGACGAATTCCTTGCTGGTTTTGGCAATGATCTCGTCATAATAGTCAAGCGTACAAGAAATGATTTTGCCCTTGAACCCCTGATGATAGAGCTGTTCCATCAATGGTGTGACATAAAAACTTGTCGCCATACAGAAAACATCTGGGTTTTTCGCTAAAACTGAACTGACGATCGGCGCGAAATCGGTGACGTCAAAGCCATGCAGGTTAACATCAACCACATCAATGCCAGCCACTTCAAAGGCCGCCTGATAGGTTGCGGTTGATTGCAAGCCGTATTCAGCGTCATTGTTGGTGACAATGGCTGCGGTTTTCACTTCAGGGTGATTCCGTTTCAGCCATTCGACGCCAGTCACGTTGTAAAGTGGGTGCGACTCGCAGGTGGCAATAAGATTTTCTGTGTCGGGCGTAATGTCGCTGCACAGCAATGTTGTGGTCAGCATTTTCTTACGCTCACCCCATTTGGCAACGGCGCCAACAGTTGAACCACCAAGCATCATTACCGCTTTGACATCATCCTGTGTCACCATCTTCTTGTAACCTTGTACAGCTTTCTCAACGTCATAGCCATGGTCATAGGATACAATCTCGATATTGTAATTTTTGCCGCCGATATCGACACCACCAGCTGCATTAATGTCATCGGCAATGATTTGACAACCATAAAGCCCGGGCAAACCCCACGGCGCATAGTCACCAGTCATCGGGATATTCATGCCTATTTTAATGGTGTTTGATCCTGCAAAGACGGCAGTGGGGAAGCCGGTGCCGGCCAGAATTGCCCCGGCGGCTGAAGATTGCAAAAGTTTTCTGCGAGTGAGTTTCATTTTTTCCTCCCATGTGATTATCATGGCCAAAGTCGCCTGCAACCAGACAGCGCACAGGCTTGTTTCAAAGCAGTGGTCAGCCCCAATCGGGGCGCTCATGACCGGACCCTTTTGAAAACGCTACAACGGCATTATAGATTTGCATAGAGGGAAAAAATGTTTCTCTTAATGAATGAAAAAAGTTATGATTTGCATTGTGTGAAAAAAAGTTTCCTGATAGTTGATAAAGGGATATTTTTGAATTAATTTTGTAGAGGGTCATTTGACCTTAACTCGTTCGAATGGAGTTGCGAATGTGTGGAATTGTAGGGCTTTTCCTAAAAGATAAGTCGCTTGAAGCTGATTTGGGCCGCATGCTGTCTGAAATGCTAGTGACCATGACCGACCGTGGCCCGGACAGCGCCGGTATCGCTATTTATAATGCGCACAGTGCGGGGCAGGCCAAGGTAACGGTTCAGGCGGATAATCCGCAGGACGAATTTGCCGGGTTAGATAAAAAGCTGGGCGCGGCGATTGGCGCCCCCGTCAGCATTGATGTGCGTGACACGCATGCGGTGCTGAGCCTGCCAGCCGCCAAGCTAGATGCGGCGATGACTGAATTGCGCACACTTGACCCTGCGGTGCGTATCATGGGACGCGGCGACTCAATCGAAATCTATAAAGAAGTCGGCTTGCCAGAATCTGTGGTGCGGCGCTTTAACATTGAAAAGATGTCTGGCACACATGGCATTGGCCACACCCGTATGGCAACCGAATCTGCGGTAACCACGATGGGCGCGCACCCCTTTAATACAGGTAGCGACCAGTGCTTGGTACATAATGGGTCATTATCAAATCACAATTCACTGCGCCGCAAATTACGCCGTGAAAATATACGCATTGAAACCGAAAACGACACCGAAGTTGCCGCCGCCTATTTGACATGGAAGCTGCGCAATGGGTCATCATTGGGCGAGGCGTTGGAAAGCTCTCTTAACGATCTTGATGGGTTTTTCACCTTTGTGGTAGGCACCAAGGATGGTTTTGGTGTGGTGCGGGATCCAATTGCGTGCAAGCCAGCGGTGATGGCTGAGACCGGTTCTTATGTTGCCTTTGGCAGTGAGTATCGGGCGCTGGTGAATTTACCGGATATTGAAAAGGCTCGGGTATGGGAACCAGAGCCAGCAACTGTATATTTTTGGAATCACTGATATGGAAAAGCTTGATTTACAAGCGCTTGGGCTAAGAGCGTTAAATGAGCGGCTACAGGCTCAAACTGCCGAAACCAACCAGCAAGAATGGGAAATCGTCAATCCGCGCGGTAGCCACGCTATTGCGGTCGGCATAAATGCGCCGATTGACGTAACCGTGCGTGGGTCTACCGGCTATTATTGCGGTGGTATGAACCAACAGGCGCATATTCGCGTTGATGGATCAGCCGGCCCGGGTGTGGCTGAAAACATGATGTCGGGTTCCGTCACCATCGACGGGGACGCCAGCCAATATGCCGGCGCCACCGGCCATGGCGGCACCTTAATCATCAAAGGTAATGCAGCCTCACGCTGTGGCATTTCGATGAAAGGCATTGATATTGTCGTGCATGGCAATATTGGCCATATGAGCGCTTTCATGGCGCAATCAGGCAATCTGGTTGTGTGCGGTGATGCCGGTGATGCGCTTGGCGATTCGATTTATGAAGCACGGCTTTTTGTGCGGGGCTCGGTGAAATCGCTTGGCGCTGACTGCATCGAAAAAGAAATGCGCCAAGAACATCTTGATATTTTGAAAGACCTTCTTGAGCGTGGCGGCTGTGACGCCAAGCCTGAGGAGTTCAAGCGTTATGGATCTGCGCGACAGCTCTATAATTTCAATATTGATAATGCGTACTAGTAGGGGCTGAAAAATTATGAGCGAAAAGAAAAATGGCGGCATTCCGCGGACTGTTCCTGTCCAGTCTTCGACCTTCACGCAATCGGTAAATTCTGAAATTCGCCGGGCGGCGGCGACCGGTATCTATGATATCCGCGGTGGTGGTGCAAAACGCAAAGTCCCACATTTTGATGATTTGTTGTTTTTAGGCGCATCGATCTCACGCTACCCGTTAGAGGGCTATCGTGAAAAATGTGACACAAGGGTAACTTTGGGTACACGCTTTGCCAAAAACCCAATCGAGTTAGACATCCCGATCACCATCGCTGGCATGAGCTTTGGATCATTATCTGGTCCGGCCAAAGAAGCCCTGGGGCGCGGTGCCAGCATGGCCGGCACCTCAACAACCACGGGTGATGGCGGTATGACCGTTGAAGAACGCGGCCATTCAAGCAAGCTTGTCTATCAATATTTGCCGTCTCGTTACGGCATGAACCCAGATGATTTGCGCAAAGCAGATGCCATTGAGGTTGTTGTCGGTCAGGGTGCTAAGCCGGGCGGCGGCGGCATGCTGTTGGGGCAGAAAATTTCCGACCGGGTGGCAAAAATGCGCAACTTGCCAAAAGGCATTGACCAGCGTTCTGCGTGTCGTCACCCAGACTGGACCGGACCGGATGATTTGGAAATCAAAATTCTGGAACTTCGTGAAATCACCGGATGGCGGGTGCCAATCTACATCAAGGTTGGCGGCGCACGCCCCTATTTTGATACAACGCTGGCAGTTAAGGCCGGTGCTGACGTTGTCGTTCTTGATGGTATGCAAGGTGGCACCGCGGCAACGCAGGATGTATTTATCGAACATGTTGGCCAACCGATTTTGGCATGTATTCGTGAAGCTGTGCGGGCGTTGCAGGATCTTGATATGCACCGTCAAGTACAGTTGATTGTGTCTGGTGGTGTGCGCAACGGGGCTGATGTTGCCAAATGTATGGCGCTTGGTGCTGATGCTGTGTCAATCGGTACGGCGGCGTTGATTGCGCTTGGCGATAATGACCCGCGCTGGGAAGATGAATATCAAAAGCTCGGCACCACAGCTGGCGCCTATGATGATTGGCACGAAGGCAAAGACCCGGCGGGCATCACCACACAAGACCCGGAATTGATGAAGCGCTTTGACCCGATTGAAGGCGGGCGGCGTCTGAACAATTACCTAAAAGTGATGACTTTGGAAGCCCAGACCATCGCCCGGGCGTGTGGAAAAAGCCATGTGCACAATCTTGAACCTGAGGATTTATGTGCGCTAACATTAGAAGCCGCAGCGATGGCAAAAGTGCCGCTGGCCGGCACTGACTGGTGGCCTGGAAAGTCAGGAACGTCATTTTAGGCAGAGCCGGTTAAACATCGAAACAAATAAATGCAACGCTGCAAATATGGGGAATAACAATGACAGTAGATCTCGCATCCTATGCCAAAGACAAAGGCATCAAATATTTTATGATCTCCTTTACCGATCTTTTTGGCGGACAACGCGCCAAATTGGTGCCGGCCCGGGCCATCGCTGAAATGCAGGAAGACGGGGCTGGTTTTGCCGGTTTCGCTGCATGGCTAGACCTAACCCCGGCGCACCCGGATATGCTGGCGGTGCCGGATCCATCATCAGTCATTCAATTGCCGTGGCAGCCTGATGTGGCATGGGTCGCGGCGAATTGTGTTATGGAAGGCAAAGGGGTCGATCAAGCCCCGCGCAATGTGCTGCAACGGTTGATTGATGAAGCTGCCGAAGCGGGCATGCATGTCAAAACCGGCGTTGAGGCCGAATATTTTCTGCTGACACCTGATGGTAGCGAAATTTCGGATCCGTTCGATACCGCTGCAAAGCCTTGTTACGATCAACAGGCGGTGATGCGGCGCTATGATGTCGTCAGAGAAATCTGTGACTATATGTTGGATCTTGGCTGGGGCCCTTATCAGAATGACCATGAAGACGCCAATGGCCAGTTCGAAATGAACTGGGATTTTGACGATGTTATGGCCACGGCTGACAAGCATAGCTTCTTTAAATTTATGACAAAGTCAGTCGCTGAAAAGCATGGCTATCGCGCCACCTTTATGCCAAAGCCAATCCAAGGTCTGACCGGCAACGGCTGCCATGTGCATATCTCGGTGTGGGATAAGCCCGGTGCCGCTGCCAAAACCAATGTCTTTGCAACAGCGCCATCATCAGAAAACCAGGCATCAGAGCTAGGCCTGTCTGAACAAGGCCGACATTTCCTTGGTGGCATTATGAAACATGCCAGCGCATTGGCCGCGATTACCAACCCAACCGTGAATAGCTACAAGCGGATCAATGCACCGCGCACCACATCTGGGGCAACATGGGCGCCAAATACGGTGACATGGACCGGTAACAATAGAACCCACATGGTGCGTGTGCCTGGCCCGGGCCGTTTTGAATTGCGGTTGCCTGATGGCGCGGCCAACCCTTATTTGCTGCAGGCGATCATCATTGCCGCAGGCCTTGATGGCATCCGCAGCAAAGCCGAACCTGGCAAGCGCCACGACATTGATATGTATGCCGAAGGCCATACGGTTAGAGGGGCGCCAAAACTACCTCTCAACCTGCTTGATGCGTTGCGCGAATATGACAAGGATAAATCGCTAAAAGCGGCGATGGGCAATGAGTTTTCATCTGCCTATCTGAAGCTTAAGCACCAAGAATGGAATTCATATGTCTCGCATTTCACGCAATGGGAGAAAGATAACACGCTGGATATTTAATCAGATGATGTTGTCGAAATAATATAATGGGGTTGTGGATGTAAAAAACAGTCACAGCCCCTTTTTGGTTTGTTAAAGAGGAGATGATGTTATGAAGAAAAAAATTGCTGTTATCGGCGCTGGCCCGTCAGGGCTGGCACAGCTTCGGGCGTTTCAATCTGCCAAGGCACTAGGCGCAGATATTCCGGAAATAGTGTGTTTTGAAAAGCAGTCAAACTGGGGCGGTTTGTGGAATTACACATGGCGCACAGGTCTTGATGAATATGGCGAGCCAGTGCATGGCTCGATGTATCGCTATTTGTGGTCGAACGGCCCAAAAGAGGGGCTGGAGTTTGCTGATTATTCATTTGAAGAACATTTTGGCAAACAGATTGCCAGTTACCCGCCGCGCGCTGTGCTTTTTGACTATATTGAAGGCCGCGTCAAAAAAGCCGGTGTGCGTGACTGGATCAAATTTTCGCATTCAGTAAAAAATGTGGAACAGCAAGGCGATAAATTCCGGGTGACGGTGAAAGACCTGCCCAATGATACAGTTTCATCTGACCTCTACGACCATGTGATTGTGTGCTCGGGACATTTCAGTACACCGAATGTGCCGCATTTCGAGGGTTTTAATAAATTTCCGGGCCGGGTGTTGCACGCGCATGATTTCCGCGATGCGGTCGAGTTCAAGAACAAGGATATTTTGATTATTGGCACCAGCTATTCAGCTGAAGATATCGGATCACAATGCTGGAAATATGGCTGTAAATCGGTCACCGTCAGCCATAGAACCGCCGCCATGGGCTATGATTGGCCAGATAATTGGGCCGAGGTGCCATTGCTGACGCATATTGATGGTAGCATCGCGCATTTTAAGGACGGCACGTCAAAACAGGTTGATGCGGTCATTTTATGCACCGGCTATTTGCATCATTTCCCATTCCTGCCGGATGATCTGCGCCTGAAAACAGCGAACCGTCTGGCAACGGCTGATCTTTATAAGGGGGTTGCCTATGTGCATAATCCGAACCTGATGTTTATTGGCATGCAGGACCAGTGGTTTACCTTCAATATGTTTGACGCGCAGGCATGGTGGGCCCGCGATGTCATCATGGGCCGAATCGCTGTTCCTAATAAGGCGGCTATGCAGGCGGATGTTGCTGACCGTGTAGCCAGAGAAGATGCCGGCGAGACCGATTATGACGCGATCTGGTATCAGGGCGATTATGTGAAAGAACTGATCGATGAAACCGATTATCCGTCATTTGACGTTGAAGGCGCATGTCAGGCTTTCAAACAATGGAAAGGCCATAAGAAAGAAAATATTATGGGTTTCCGCGACAATTGCTACAAGTCGGTAATCACCGGCACCATGGCGCCCATCCACCACACCAAATGGACCGAGGAAATGGATGACAGTCTGGAATGCTATCTAAAAAATTAGGTGTGTTTTGAGGCGACAACAACATCATAGCCCCAAAGACGCATCTAAAAAACCAGCCACAAAAAAGCAGCCACGTGACCTGTGACTGCTTTTTTATACGTTACGTTGCGGCGTCTATCCGTTTGGCCTCTATGAGCGGGGCTTTAGCTTTTGCGGGTCATAATGGGCAAACGGCACAATGCTGGCTGGCAGGCGTTTTTGGTGGCCGTCCAGCTTGCCAATCTCAACTGCGGTGCCAATCTCATGATGTGCGACATCGACCCGCGCCAGCGCGATAGATTTACCAAGAATTGGCGAGCGCATCGCCGAGGTGATTTCACCAATTTGCGCGCGTCCAATATGCACACAATCACCATGACCAACCTCTATATCTGAGGCGATATCAAGCCCAACAAGTTTGCGGGCAGGATGCTCTTTTCTGCGGATCAGGGCGTCGCGACCAATAAAATCATCCTCTTTCGATTTCAAAGGCACAGTGAATCCGATGCCTGCCTCAAACGGATCAGTCTGGTCAGAAAATTCGTAGCCCGCAAAAATCAGGCCAGCTTCGATGCGCACCATATCCAAGGCTGCAAGCCCCATCGGAGTCAAGCCATGATCTTTACCGGCCGCCCATACCGCATCAAACACTTGTTTGGCATGTTTTGGATGGCAGAAAATTTCATAACCAAGTTCGCCCGTATAGCCGGTACGTGACACCACAATGGGAATGCCGTCATGCGCGCCAATACGCGCTGGCGTAAAGCGGAACCAGTTTAATTCGTCTAAATTCGGCTGGTGCGGGGCTGTCCATATCACTTTTTTAAGCAGGTCACGGCTTTCTGGGCCTTGCACGGCGATATTATGCTGCATATCAGTTGATGACCGCACCCAGGCTTTAAGCCCTAATGTTTCGGCCTGTTCGCGAATCCATTCCCCACCATAATCGGTACCGCCAATCCATCTGAAATTATCTTTGCCCAGCCGGAATACCGTGCCGTCGTCGATCATGCCACCATGCGGATAGCACATCGCCGTATAGACAACGCCGCCAACCGGCATGGCTTTGATGTTGCGGGTGAAAATATACTGGCACAAGGCTTCACTATCGGGGCCGGTGATTTCGAATTTCCGCAGCGCCGATAAATCCAGAATGATCGATTTCTCGCGGCAGGCTCGATATTCGGCCAAAGGCCCTTCGGCCGCAAAACAATTAGCCAACCAATAGCCATTATACTCGATGAAATTGCGGGTATGTTCAGCAAAACTGTTGTGAAATCCGGTTTGTTTGGTCATTTGAGGCTCCGATTCAGGCGTAGCTCTAAAGGCAATCGCATGTTGAAATTTTTCAGTGCCGCTATAGGTGCGCACATGAATATCAGTTGGCATCCAGCCATTTGCCGGGCTGGTATCGTCGGGACAGGCCGAGCTTACGCATACCAAATCGGTCAGGGCACGCAGCAAAACATAGTCGCCGGGGCGTGACCATGGTTCATCGGCAAACAGAACGCCATGTTGATCAATGCCGGTATTGAAAAAGAAATTAATCGCCATCCAGCCGGCGCGCGCGGTTACGTTATGATCATGCAGGGCGAAATTGAAATTGTCCGAACAATTCACATGCCCTGGATAGCCGATATCATCATAATATTTGGCGGCGCAGGCTAGTGCAAACGCATCATGGCGTCCACAGGTGTCTTGAACGACTTCAACCAATGGTAGCATATCTTGGTCATAATATTTGCCATGCAAGCCGGGCATCGGATAGGCGCTGCCCATCAAGGTTCTGGTGGTGGTCACATCAAGCGCATGCTCGATGCCCTTATCCAACTTGCGGGCTGAAAAACACTGAAAATCGGTGCATTGGCGGCCGTCTTTATCAATGATCTGAATAAAATCGCCAGCTTTCACAAAAAACGCCTTGGCGGTGGCGCTATGTACCCGTATGTCGCTAACTGGGTCGGCGAGCGGGTCCGGCAGGTCAAATAATCGCGCCGGTTTAATGATAGCGCGCTTAATCCATACGGCCAGCGGCGAGGCGGTGTTTTGCACTTCAAAATCCATAATGCCACCTGGTGCGGCCACAATGATAATGCCGTCGCGCGAGGCTGTTAACGTAATGCGTGACTTTGCGGCGCTATCGGTGGCAAACAGAACCGCCGCTCTGGCAGACCCAATATCAAGGCCGCGTGCCTGTAGCCGATAGCGCAGGCTGTTTAATGACGCGTCACCACTGGCCAACAAATTCTGTAGGCCGGTGGCTGGCTGACCAGCCCCTAGATCCAGAATAGATAAATCAAACACCCCATCGTGGCCGGCACACAGCAGCTCGCATATCTGTCCACCCTGAATATTTTCGATGCTCACCGTATCGCCGGCTTCGATCTGGATTAACGCGGCGCCGCACCCCTCTATATGATAGCGTTCGGTGCCGGCTGGCAGGCTTAACGCGCCGGTTTCCCGCACCTGGCTTGGGCTGGGCGGGCCTTTGATTAGGTCCGGATAGGTCACGTCGTCCATCACGTTTCTCCAAGTAAAATTGAAATGTCATGAATATTTTTTGCCTGTCAAGAATATCTAAGGTTAGCAAAATTTGCAAACATCATGTCATACTCAGATGAGGGTAGCATGGATTTATTAAATGCGGTGGGAAGACGCTGGGTTGTGATGATAGTGAATGCAGTGACGATGGGGCTTGTTGCGGCTTTGGCCTGGGGCATACATGATTTTGCGGTCAGACTGGCTGGCCGCGCCCAGCCGCTGATGGTTGTCTTACTGTCAGTGCTGTTTTTCGGGATGGTGTTTCAGCTTTTGTTGATTGTCTTTACTGGCGGTTTAGCACCTGTTAGCGGTGCGGCGGTGTGGCTCTCACTGATTGCCGGTTTGTGGTTTTTGGTTGCCGCCATCTGCCTCTATGTGGCCTTCCAAAGGGGGCCGGTTAAATTGGTAGCCCCCATTATCGGCAGCTACCCGATTATATCTTTATTATTGGCCAGTCTGAACGGGTCGCCATCAAGCCTGTTCCAATGGGTGGCGGCAGGCGCTATTCTTGCTGGCATCACGATTGTGGCGTTGACTTCAGATGCGGCCGATACGGGCGGCTACA
>Ga0181600_10000433_pt1 | contig 32101 bp, 20 predicted proteins | sample 041ome_2_FD_132982 | JGI IMG/M metagenome (GOLD analysis project Ga0181600, IMG submission 132982) | Coastal salt marsh microbial communities from the Groves Creek Marsh, Skidaway Island, Georgia - 041406US metaG (megahit assembly) | ecosystem: Environmental > Aquatic > Marine > Intertidal zone... | reverse complement strand
CGGCGATCCAGGCGGCGACCTGCGTCTTCGGCGACATGGTTCGCCGGTGCGAGCGCGTCGTCGCGATGTGACGCGGCGGTCGCGACGCGACGTTCGCCATCGCTCGTCGGGTGGATCAATATGGGTTACTGTTTATGCATACAAATATGTTTCGCTGAGGATAAGAAAATCCACGTCACGACGCCGGCAGACGACGACGGGTGGACGCCGAAGACGCCGACGCAACCTATCGCGACGATGTCGACGTACGGTGAAGAACTCAGAGCGACCGCGCTGCGATTGTCCACGCCCGGAAAGGGTGTCCTCGCGGCGGACGAGTCGACGGGGACGATTGGAAAGAGACTCGCTTCGATTGGTCTCGAAAACACGCTCGAACACCGCGTCGCGCTGCGCACGCTGCTCTTCACGGCGTCGGGATGGGAGGAGTACGTCAGCGGTGTCATTATGTTTGATGAAACGATTCGATCGACGGGTAAGAGCGATGGGGTGAGCTTTGTCGAGGAGTTGACGAAGAGAGGCGTGGTTCCGGGAATCAAGGTGGACGCAGGCGTCGTCGCGCTGCCGGGCAGCGAAGACGAGACGACGACGGGCGGATTGGACGGATTGGGGGCGAGATGTAAGGAGTATTACGAGCTCGGAGCTCGATTCGCCAAGTGGCGCGCGGTTATGAATATTAACCCGGCGCGCGGTTTTCCGAGCGAACTCGCGGTGAGAGAGAACGCAAACGGGTTGGCGAGATACGCGTCGATTTGCCAAGCGAACGGTTTGGTGCCGATCGTCGAGCCCGAGATTCTCATGGATGGCTCGCACTCCATCGAAGTTTGCTTCGAGACGACGAAGCGCGTCCTCGACGCCGTCTTTTCGGCGCTTCGGTTGCACGGCGTCGCCATGGACGGCATGATCCTCAAACCGAACATGGTGACTCCGGGATCGAGCTGTGGACAAGATACTACGGATCAGCAAATCGCAGATATGACCGTCTTGGCTCTCCGAGACACGGTCCCGCCGTCTGTGCCGGGAATTTTGTTCTTGTCTGGTGGTCAAACGGAAGAGCAAGCCACCGAACGTCTTCGCTTGATGAACACTGGCGGCATCGCTCGACGTCCGTGGACGCTCTCGTTCTCTTACGGACGCGCTCTCCAAGCGAGTTGCCTCAAGGCGTGGGGCGGTAAGACCGAAAACGTCGCCGCAGCTCAAGAAGTCTTTGTCGCTCGCGCCAAGGCAAACTCAGAAGCGTCCATCGCGGCGTAATGTCTACATACATGTCAGAAAATCGCGATTTGCCTTGGACGGGCTTCTCCACGTATTTGCGATACATTTCCTAGATGAACCACTCCCGATACATCGCGTCGGTCTAGTCTGTGTAATACTCATCCGCCATCAATCGGCGACGCCGACGTCAACGCCAACTCTCGATTTCATGTGGGACGTTGGCGCTGTCGCATTCCTCGACGCACGCGACCCCACGAGTGAAACCTCTGATGACGACGTTGGAGGAGGAGACATACTTGATGAGACTCCCTCGCCCAGTCTGGTCCATCATCGCGTCGATGCTAAGCCTTGACGACCGGCGAAAACTCATGGAAACGTCCCGAGACTGCTGCGCAGGAGTTCTCGCCTACCAGGCTGACTGCTGCCGCAAATACCTGTCGAACAGTAAGTTTAATTTCTATCAACAGCCCGGTAAAGCGACCGCCGATCCATCCGATGTTGGTCTGTACGCCAACGGGTTGATCCGTCACAAGTTTGAGATGGTTGACGTGCACGGAATGCGCGACGTTGTATGTGTCATGTCGATGTTGTTCACGGCATTTTGGGATTCATTGAAGTCTATGTGCACAAATGTGACTGAGCAAACGCATAAACTAGTTTCGATGATGCGCGTAGCCCTAGGCACGTTCTCATCGCGTGCGCGGGGTAAAGTTGTCGGTGAATTTCTCCGAGCTGACATCTTTGTGCTTCGACGAGGCAAACTCGGTGCCGCCGGAGTGCAGGATCCCGACGGAATCCTCAGTACATCAGGTGCTTTCATCCCGAGGAAAATCAGAATATTTTCAATCGTACACATGGTTCTAGGAACGGTAAGTTTGTCACACTTACTACCCGAAGAGGGTCCATACGCCAGTTTCTTTTCCATGATGGATTATAGAAACTTTAATGATGGATTTGCTGGCTTCTTGACGGCGCTCAAACAAATTGACGCAGCGGCGCTGATTCCTCTGTTCGAGCTAAATTTAATCTGGTACAACTTTCGACTTGATCGCGCTGAAAGCAGTGTTCCGGTCCAACTCCAAGGATTCTGCACATCACATAATGCAGATATCATGCGCTCTGCTGCATCTGTTCAGCAAAGGATTCTCAGACCGGGCGAAAAGTTCGAGGGAAAGTGTGGCAAAAAGTTGTCGCCTGGCGACGAAAAGCTCCTTGTACTGAAAATATATGATTCAGAATCTTTTTACCGTGTTCCGTTTACAACGAAGAAAGCTGAAGAGCTGTTTCGCGCCATTCGTGGTGAGATATTAGAAGAGTATAGCCCTTATGTACTGAACGACGGGCCATCGCAGGTGTTCAATGATAACATCACGGCGCTCTCAAAACTACTCGCAATCATCTACAGAGAGAGTCATCTTTCACAGAAAGATTTCATTCATCTAGTCAGCGATTGCGTGCTCGACTGGTCATCGATTTTTGTGCTCATGCTTCTCGCGAGTCTCATGGAGGAATGTCCCGAAACAGAATTTCTGTTACGTTCTCAAATCTCGCGCAAGTTTACTCCGTACAGTCGCCTTTCTGACGTGAATGCTCCATACGGCGAGCGATGTAACAACGGAATCGCAGTGGCGTATCTGTACACCATCTCTCAGCGTCACTTTCTTAAAATATCAAAGGCAACTGCGATTAGACTATTCTCCGTGCTTGAAAAGAATTGGACTCAAGTCCAACGCAAACGGCTCATCCAATACATGAAAAACATAAAGTGGCAAGAATCGGGGTTGTTGTCGCTCAATGATTGTCCTTACGGATGCTGCAAGGGCGGGTACAACCCAAACGTCCTCGCTTTTATGAAACACATTGCGGCGAAAGTGCCCAAGTTGAAGATGACACGTTGGATTTGGAAAACAGCTGACGACATCGACGTGGATTCCGATTCCGTCACACTCAGCGGTGCATTAGATTGATGAACACGCACACGAATATTGTAGTAGTTTCTTAACTTTTGTTCAAATGACAACCGTCGCATCTAGGCGCTCTTTTTATCCGAGCGAACGCATCCGAGTTTCGCCAACATTTCCTCAACTTTAGGAATATTCGCCCCTCGAATCGACTCGGAACACCGATCCCCAGTCGCGGTATAAAACGCAAACGTCGGCATCGCCACCACGCCGTGCGCCCCACTCACCTCTGAGTTCTTATCCACGTCCACCTTGAGAAAAACCGCGTCGTATTCCTCAGACATGTTCGCAAACGTCGGCGCCACCCGTCGGCACGGTCCGCACCACGTCGCCGTAAAATCAACCACCACCGGTTTTTTTTCCTTTTTCGCCCGCGCCAGCTCCGCCTCAAACTCCTCCACCGTCGCGCACTCAATCACATTCTTCTTCTCCACCGGCGGCGCCGGTTTCGCAAACATTCCACGAATCGTCGAGCCGATGATTCGAAACATGACCCACATGAGGAAAAACCGAAGCTGTCTCGGCAATCCTTCCCAGTACGCTTCCGCGTTCGCGCGAAGCGACAGAAACGTCTCCCTCGCTCCGTCCGCGATCGTCGTCGCCGAAACCATCGTATCGGTGTTATTCACTATCGAGCGTCGTCGTGTGCGCGTCGTCGTCGTCGCGCGCTCGTCTCGTTCGCCCGGGCGCCTCGAGACGCGACGCTTTACGAGTACGTGTGATGGAAGTATTTATTTTCACAACCCTAACCCACCACATACGTATGTCTAAACACTATACACACAAATACAAACCACGAGGTGTACCAAAACGCAAGTACATGAAATGAAATCATCATACACCGTAACGATTAAGCCCGTGTAGCACTACACCACACACGTAGTGCATACAACAATACGACCCGTGTTGTAAAATCCTGAACGTAGTAACATCCCGCGACGCCCGACCGAGCGACGGCCCGAATGACGGCCGTCCCGCGACGCGCGCGGCAGACGCCGACGCTCGGGCGACCGCGACACGGCATGCTCCTGCTCTTCGAAACCCCGGCGGGGTTCTCGCTGTTCAAGGTTAAGGACGAGAAGAAGCTCGATGACGTCGAGGTACGTCGCGATCGATCGTTCGCGGGCGGTTTCGGCGGCCGGCGGCGCGAATTGTGGTTTTAATTGATCGATCGGTCGACCCGCGGGGTCGCGCGCGGGCGGGAAGGACCCGGGGCGCGCGCGCGACGGTTTCGCGTCGGTGGTGATGATCGTACCGATGGCGTAGGCGCGGTGCGGCGCGCCCCGGGGTCGGGGTCGCGGGGACGCCGGGATCGATGAATTGGGAACGGACGCGCGAGGGAAGAGTGGAAAAGCGCGCGACGAGCTCGCGGTTCGACCGGGTTCGGTGACGACGGCGGCGGGGGTGTGGGTTCGACCGATCGTTGTGGGATGTGGGAGCGCATCGCGGGGTGTTCTCGTTTTTGTGACTGACGACGGATTCGCTCGCTTTTCGAAACGCTCGCAGAAGCTTCAAGAGGCTTTCAGCACGGTGGAGGGCGCGAAGAAGCTCGTCTCCATGAAGGCTTTTAGCAAGTTTGAAAATACGACCGAGGCGCTCGCCGCGGCGGCGACTCTGGTCGATTCCAAGGTTGGTAAGAGCCTTAAGAAGTTCTTGTCCAAACACGCCGAGGGAGAAACGCTCGCGGTGGCGGATTCCAAGCTCGGCGCCGCCATCAAGGAAAAGCTGGGTATCAATTGCGTCGCCGACGGCGGGGTTATGGAGCTCATGCGAGGCGTGCGTTACCAACTCAACGAACTCATCGGTGGGTTGACGGATGCAGACATTGCGCCGATGGCGCTCGGTCTGTCGCACTCTTTGTCGAGGTATAAGCTCAAGTTTTCCCCGGATAAGGTGGACACGATGGTGATTCAAGCCATCGGTTTGCTCGACGAGCTCGACAAGGAACTCAACACGTACTCGATGCGCGTGCGGGAGTGGTACGGCTGGCACTTCCCCGAGCTCACGAAGATTATCGCGGATAACATGCAGTACGCCAAGTCTGCCAAGCTCATGGGAGACCGCGCTAACGCTGCGGGGATTGATTTCTCCGGCATTCTCGATGAAGATGTCGAGCAAGAAGTCAAGGATGCCGCCATCATCTCCATGGGTACCGAGATTTCTGAAGAGGATTTGAGCAACATCAAGCAGCTCGCCGATCAAGTCATCTCTCTCAGTGAGTACCGCGCGCAGTTGTACGACTACCTCAAGGCTCGTATGAACGCGATCGCGCCCAACTTGACGGTGCTCGTCGGCGAACTTGTCGGCGCGCGTCTCATTTCTCACGCCGGTTCCTTGATGAACCTCGCCAAGCACCCGGCGTCCACCGTCCAAATTTTGGGCGCCGAAAAGGCGCTCTTCCGAGCGTTGAAGACCAAGCACGAAACACCCAAGTACGGTTTGATCTACCACGCCTCGCTCATTGGCCAAGCAGCGCCCAAGTTTAAGGGGAAGATTTCTCGCGTCTTGGCTGCCAAGTGTGCCCTCTCCATTCGCGTCGACGCCCTCGGCGAGTCTTCTGAAGCGACGATTGGCGTTGATGCGCGCGAAAAGGTGGAAGCTCGCCTCAGACAGCTCGAAGGCAAGACTTTGGGCGAAGCGAGCGGGGTGAAGAAGATGTCTGGCGATATTAAGAAGCATGACAAGGATCGCAACGCTGACGCTCCGGCGCTCCTCACCGCTCCGCGCTCTTACAACCCGGACAAGGATGCCACCAAGAAGGAGAAGAAGGAAAAGAAGGAAAAGAAGGAGAAGAAGGAGAAACGCAAGGCGGAGGGCGATGAAAAGGCGTCGAAGAAGGCGAAGAAGTGATAGGACCGAGTACGAACTTCTCGTGAAGAAATTCATTCGGTCATTTTTTCCCTTCACCTAGCCGCCGACTTTTGTATCTGTAGACGAAATATTTTAGAAGACTCGAATGTCAAAACAACATCAGAATAAATGAAAAATAATGATTGATTGCAGCCTTTGGGCGAGCGATTCGTTTCTTTTTGTTACAACAACATCATTCAGAAGCGGCGTAAGTCAACCATTGCGTGGCGATGTATTTTTCACCGGAGAAAACTCTTTCTCCGGAGTGAATCGAACGCGAGTCCTCCTTACCATCGCGCACGTTCCAGAAGATGACTGCCCGTCCAAGTTTCGGGTGTACTCGCACACCGAGCCGTTGCGAGTCGCCGCCGCCCGGATCGATCGACGCTCGATGCAGAGCCTTGGGAAAGCACGTTGCGCCGCCAGATTCTGGTTGGAGCAGGTACACCATCGCCGTCACGCTTCTGGACAAGTTCGAGGCGCGATTGTCAAAGTGAGCCGTGTAATACTGACCCGCGTCGTATCGTACAACTTGAAGCGGCTCATGCACGTTCAAGTTGATGGACCGCTTCTCGGAGATAATTGGCGAGCGTAGTACGGACATGATCCGACGCTCCACGCGACGCACGACGGCGTCAGAAGCCGAAGCGCCGGTGAGAAAAGTCGACGAGCTCGTCCTCCCTTCAGAAAGCTTCCCATCCGTCACTCGCGAACGCTTTAACCCCTCTCTTTCCGCGAGATTTATTAGGTGCCGACATTCACTCGGCGTCAGAAAGTCATCGAGAACAAACATGCACGGAGCGTCCGAAACGTACTGAATCATCGAAGGAAGCGTCGGCTTGCAATCGACCTCGCTATACGTCGGCGAGATCTCGTGAAACGTCAACTCAAAAGTAAACTCCTCCACAAACACGTTATCATCGCACGCAAACATATCCAAGACGCCCCAGGTATCGCCCGCGTTCGCGAACCTCTTCGCCCCAAAGTACGTCTCGAATCGCGTGTCGCTCGAGATGACCAAGCTCATCGAAAACGCGCACATCAACGCCTCGACGTTCCCATCCATCTCACACCGTTCGAGAAACACCGACACCGCACCCTTCCTCGCGACAGTATTCATCCTCCACGTCGCGCGCGCGCCCCCGCGTTTATCGACGCGAGCGACAAAGATTCTCGAAGACGCGACTCGACGAGCAGTCAACTCGTCGCGTCGAATCGTCCATCGCACGGCGCCTTCCCGTCCATCCATCCCCGCCATCGTCTCCCCGCACGCGCGCGATTCTTCATCGACGCATCTCTCCGGTGCGCGCTCGTCTTCGTCTTCGTCTTCGTCGTCGTCGCCACCGCGATTCGTCAGCACGTCCGCCATCGATCCCGCGCGTCTATCGGCATCGCTACGCACTTCGTAACCGACTTTAGGCGCATCGACGCCATCATCATCGTCCTCGTTCCCGCTTCCGTACGTCGACGTTCGCATCAACGACCCGCGTCGCCGACCCCGCGTGGATGAAAATTTCACACCCATTTCTTTTGAACGTCTCCACCGTCTCGCTCGCGCGCGCGTCTCTGGCTCTCGGCGGCGCGCTCTGAAGACGCGCAGAGACTCTCGGGAGTCTCGGACGACGGTTCGAGTCGTCGCGCGATTCGCGCATCGCACGCCTCGCGCGTGTAACCGACGCGCGCGAAACCGACGCGCGGAGATGCGGATAATTTCCTCACACGTAAAACGCGATTTACACGCGCGAGGTCGACGTCGACGCGGCGACGGGCGACGTGGACACGAGATTGGAATCGCATCGCTCCGCATCGCGACACTGCGCGACGCGACCGTTTTTCCTGGATTTGGATTCCCCATCGGCCGCACCATGCCGCCGACGGTCATCGACGCGCCGACGGAGGCATCCTCGATCGACCGCGCGCTCGTAAACCTCGGTTTAACCACCGAGGATGCGCTCGAACGGACGCTCGCGGCGCTTTTACCGCGGGTGATTGAAGGATTATCGACGCCGCACGCGAGCAACGTGCCCAAGTATCTCACGCTTTTGAAACACGTCAACGCGCGGGTGAACGCGAGGAAAGAGTTGAAGTTACCGCTGGAAGCTATCGTGGATGTGTATGCGTCGGCAACGCACGCCATGGTGCGGAACTTCGCGCTGGTGTACGTGGAAAAGGCGTTTGAGAGGTCGGACGAGACGACGCGTGAGATTCAAGCGAGACGCTTGTTGAGTGGCGTAGCGAAACGATCGAGCGAACACGCGGATGTGTTGTGTCGATTGGCTTTCGAGGCGTTGGGGACGATGCGCGTCGGGGATTCGAGAGCGCAGTGTGGGTTTTTGGAGAACGATGCGGATAGAGGGGTGTTTTTGAGACGGGCGAGAGATTTTTTGGCGTATTCGCCAAACGCGACGGGCGCGACGGCGAAAACGGTGGCGAACCCGTTGGAGATGCGGTTGAGAGCGCTCGCAGGGGCGTCGATCGGGGTCGAAGGTGCGGCATCGGCGGCGCTCATGGAGGCGGCGAATCGGCAGGGAGAATTGCGAGCAGAGGCGCCTACCGTGCCTACGCTCGCTGCGCCGCCGATGCTGAGTCCAAACGCCGTGGAACGAATCCTGGGTAAGGGTAAACCGAAACCTGAGCCCGCGGTGCTCGCTCGGCGCAAGCTCAAAGTGTTAGAGTTCATCGCGGGAGCGAGTGTGGAAGAGGTTGTGTCTAACGAAGCGGGCGAGTCTGAGTCTGCTGAGTCAGTCGACGCGGGCACTCGTAACCGTTTTCTTGTGAGCGGTTCAGAGATGCTCATCCATTGTCTCATAGCCTCATGTGATAGCGATCACGAAGTGGCAAAGAGAGGTGAAGAGTTGCTCAAGCGACGATGCACTTGGGAGACGAATAAGCCGATCGTAAACCTCGACGATGCGAAGACGACAGATGAGCTCTTTACGCTCTTCCTTGGCTCGTCTGAAGATGTTCCGATTCAGTCTCGCATCTTGCCGGCTTCACCAGCGGTGAAACTGAAAGTGATGACGCTCTTGTCCAGATCAATCGCCGCTGCTGATGCGTTTCCTAAGAATATCGAAACTGTGAAGATGTGCTTGTACGGAGAAGGATCGACTACTCGCCTCAAGGCGAGCGGTATGCAGTTTACGGTGTGGATGTTGACGCACGCCACCAGACAGGAGCTGACGCTTTTCGCGCCGTCTTTGATGAGTGGAATGATTGAAATATTAGACTCGCGAGCTGATGGGTCGAGCGAAGGGGATCAAACCGTCACTTTCGCTCAAGAGTCCCTCCGTGGATTCTGCTACCAAGCGCTTTCGCATCTCGCAGAGCGCGATAGATTGAGCGTAAATAGCGACGTGTTGCTTGCAGAGCGCATATTCGAAGCGTTGGACAAGGAGCCAGATGGTGTCAAATCGTACGTGCACGAGTCGGCAAGAGTTATTGTCAAAGCATATCGCGAGTCTCCTTCGACGTACGTGCAAACGAGGATGGAGGAACTCATACTCTCTGCTCTTGGCGATGTGAATAATAAAACGAAGCGTCTTGTCGGCGCGCAATGGGCGGTGGAAATGTTTCCATTCTCTCATGTACCGTCGAGATTTGCGAGTATCTTGACATCGGGTGACCCAAAGCACGAAATGCAAGTGCTCGGAAGAAGGGGCTTGCACCCTTCGACATCCCAAGAGTCGTCATCGCAAGCGAAGCTCACCATTGAAAAGTGGGATGGTTGCGACAGAGAAGTATCCACTAAGACTTGGGCAACCGAAGAGGAAATGTTCGAAGATCTGAGCTCTGACCACTACCGATACATGGAGTATGTCGCATTTTGTCGAGGAGACGTCCCGCACGTGCTGCAGCAATACCCACCGACGCGTTGCCTGATGCGTTACATGGGTGAGAAAATTCCAGCGCTGCGTTCTGATTCTCCCTTGCATGCGACGCTCCCTTTACCAGAAGATTCGATGCGCGCCGCGCTCGAACTGATCAACGCGTGTCTGAAGAGCGATTATAAAAAGGCTCGCACAGTCGAACCTGACATCGTGGAACTGTACATGCACTTCCTGAACAGATGTCTCGTCAAGGCATCTGGGCCTTCGCTCACGAGCGCCGCACTGAGTAGTCTCATCGACCTCTTGGACCGCGATCCAAAGCTTCTCTCGAACAAACAGGTGGCGGATGCAGTCATGATTCGTTTGCGCCACTTTGTGACGCACACCGACGTGAACACTCGCCGCAGGGCTGCCAAGCTTTGCGGCGTGCTCGTATCCTTTTTGAGCGAGGATGCGCGAGTGCCGTTCCTGGACGAGTTTCTCGGCATGTGTGAAAAGGTTGAGCGCGGGACGAGGCTTGAACATCAAGAAGGAGCGGTATGTGCGAGTGGTTACCTGATTGGCTCTGGAGTCATATCGAAAGCAGACGTAACCAGGGCGATCAAACTCTACATTGGAATGGCGAACAACGTTGGCAAGGGTCAAAGCGCCGAGGCCAATCTCGCGGGTATCGCTGCCGAAGCCATCGGTCACGCTTCTCTCAGGAATCTTTTGCCTTCTGAAATCATCGGCGATGCACTGGCCGCTCTTAGCACGGTGATGCAAAATACAGACCCGAACGTCGCAAAGCTTGCGGCGCGCGCCGCGGGGCACGTCATGCTCACCGACGTACGCGAGAGTACCACGTCGGTTTTATTGCCACGTATGCTCTCTCTCGCCGATTTGAAGAACGACGACGCCCAGTTTACCATTGGCGAGGCACTCACGTTCGCGTGGGGTCGATCGAACGTGGATCCAAACAAGATTCTCACGACTTCGTTCGTGTCGCTCAACGAGCAACTGAGGAAAGCAGCGTCAGGTGACGAAACGGATTCGATGGATACGGATATGGAACCCGCGTCTCGTATTGAATCGTACGACAAAGATGATGACGAACGTAAGCACGTGCACCAAGCTGCTTTGGACGCCATCTTCAATCAGTACATTTATAGCACCCGGCCGGAGCGCCGCTGTGCCGCGTGCGTGTGGTTACTTTCACTCGTCACGCACACGCAGAATCACCCGCGATTAACATCTATGCTTCAAGACATTCAAGAGGCATTCGGTTCACTCTTAGGGGATCAAAATGACTTAACGCAAGAGTTAGCTAGTCGCGGCATGAGCGTACTCTACGAGATGGGTGATGAGTCCCAGCGAAAGGAGCTTTTATCGGCGTTGATGGGAACTCTCAACGGCACGGCGCCGAAAAAGCGCAACATCAAACTTGATGGCAACGCTGAAGTCTTTGAGGAAGGCACCATTGCGATCGACGACAAAGCTCTACGTGCGGATGGCGATAAAGATTCGCTCACGACGTACCAAGAGTTGTGCAGCGTCGTCAACGACATCGGACAGCCTGATCTAATTTACAAGTTTATGGATTTGGCAAACCACCAACGCGCGCTAAACTCTTCGCGTGGTGCGGCGTTCGGTTTCGCATCTATCGCAAAACGCGCCGGTGAAGCGGTGAATCCTCACCTCGAAAAGTTAGTTCCAAAACTGTATCGTATGATGCACGATCCGAACCCGAAAATGCAAGAAGCGGTGAAGGGCATATGGATTGCGCTCGTCGACTCTCCAAAAGCGACGGTGGACAAGCACTTTGTCACCATCATGGACGAGCTCCTCCAAGAGTTTGGCAGCCGCTTGTGGCGATCGAGACAATCTAGCGTCAGCGCTCTCGGCGATATTTTGTCTGGGCGATCCTTTGCCGAAGTCGAGCCGTATCTCGAAAAGGTTTGGGATGTGTGCTTACGTAGCATCGACGACATCAAGGAGACGGTGCGCAACGCCGGTCAAATTCTCTGCAAGTCGACGAGATCCTTAACTCTTCGCCTGTGTGACGCGCATCACAGTGGGCCGAGCGATGTCAGTGGAACTATCAAGATAGTTTTACCCATCATGCTCGAAAAGGGATTGATGTCGACGGTGAAGGAGGTGCAAGCGCTCAGCATGGATGTCACAATGAAACTCGTAAAGTTTGCAGACGGAGCCGCCATTCGACCTCACATTGCGGACATCGTCAAGGCATTGCTCGAATCACTTTCTGGTATGGAAGACGTCCGCCTCAATTATATTGAACAACACGCCGCGTCGTTCGGGAAAGAGGCGAGCGATCGTCTTGAAGGTATGCGCTTGCGCGCGGCAAAGTCGAGCCCGATGGGAGAGACTCTCGACTTGCTCATGGCGCACATTGACGAGAGCGTCATGACTGAACTCGTGTCTACCATGAAGTCGGTTCTTCGAACGGGTGTTGGTCTCAACACGCGCGCTGGCGCTGGTCGTTTCCTGCAGCGAATGTGCATGCGCCGCGGCCGCTTGATTCGGCCGCATGCTGGCAAGTTGTTCTCCATGCTTCTCTCGTCTGCTACTACGGACGCGTCTGCCGCCGTGCGCGCGAGTTATATTTCCGCCATTGCAGCGATTGCAAAGTACGCCGAGGAACCTCGAGTAAACGAGCTCTCGTTGGAAATTGTACGGTTGTCCAAGAGTGAAGTCGAGCAAGAGCGCTCCATCGGCGCGCAACTTGCGCTCGAATTATCGCGAAACGCGCCAGACGCGTTGAGTCCTCAGAAAACGCTCGTGCTTCCGCTCGCTTTTGTCGGCGCCCACGATACGGAGGACGCAGGCAAGGGCAAATGGAGCGAGGTTTGGGAAGAAAACTCTGGAGGCGTTTCGGCCACGTTGCGTCTATACTTTGACGAAATACTTGAATTGGCGTACGAGTACTTGTCCGCAAAGCAGTGGCAACGCAAAAGACAGGCTGCGGAAGTTTTCACCACTGTGGCAAAGCGATCTCCAGATGTTCTCGGCGCGAAAGTGGTTGACATTACGACAAAGCTTTTGGCTGAGTTACCGGGACGTCTGTGGGATGGCAAGACAGCGCTGCTCGAAGCCGTTTCCGCTGCGGCCAGCGCCTGCCCAAAGCAAGTCGATGCCGACAAGATTATCGACGCGCTCATGGATGAGAGCAAAAGGCAAAAGACTGATTACAGAAAAGCAGCTTTGGATTCACTGGATGCAGTCCTCGTCGCGGTGTTCGCGGCCGAAGTCAATCTCAATGTCGCCCTCGTCGAAAAAGTTGTCGCCCTCGTCGAGGCGGTGCTGCAGACAAAGTCAGTCTCAGTAGACGACATTGACTCGGGTGTTGGCGCCGCAGGCTCTTTGGAGCGCATGGAAAACGCCAAGTATGAAGTCGAAAAGCGCATCAAAGCGTCTGGACTCGCGGCGACGGCGGCGATGACAGTTCTCGCAACAGTGCTCAATAGAACGCGCGAGCAAGAATGCGTACGCAACCTCGCACCGAGATGCGTATCGCTCTGTCTCGCGAGTTTGGACACCGATCTCACAAAGGATCGTCGTCGCCGAGGACTCCAATGCATCGTCGGTCTCATGCGCGCCCGTGGCGAGGCGCCCACTTTTGACACACTCTCGTTGCTCGATGCGACCACGTCTGCAGTGAAGGACACTTCTTCGTCAGCACTCCGAATGGACGCCATCGACGCTCTCGCTGCCTTGGCTGGAGTTTCAGAATTAAAAGCAAAAGTCAAATCTACGATCGAAGAAGCGTCATCCAACGATCAGTCTCCCGAAGTGAAAAGAGCTGCTGCTCGCGCGCTCGCCGAGCTCTCCGGCGGTTTGACTCCGATGAACTAGGCCATTGATTCTCCTATATTAGAATGCGCCCGGACGACGGGTGCGACGTAGATTTACCACTCAAGCGAATTGTAAAACGGTTTGTAAACACGGTTATTTAAGAAGAAGTCGCGACGCGAGTCGACTTTGACTAGAAATTTGAGTTTTTCAGCTACAACGTCTAATAATGAAAGGTTATACTTACTGCTACGAGCCGTGCGCACGTCGTTTCGTTTCCGCGCGCTCACTGGTTCGGGAGGACGAACGTGACGAGCGAAACGAAACCAATCAACAAGATGAGCGCGTTCCAAACGGCGCCCTGGACGCCCCACATGAACGTGTTGGCAACCATACCGCTGAGTTCGCGTTTTTCATCCTCGCTGAGGTTGGCGTTATCCACCATACTCGACGTCACCTTGCCCTCTCTGCCCGCCCAGAACTGCTCCTCCTCGGCTTTATCCTGCACATAGGACGCCAAGTCATCGAGGACGCTTTCGAGCTTGATAACCGTGTCGTAATCGTCCGGAACCTTGCCCTCGAGAGCGTCTTGGTAAAGCTGCAAAGCCTTGAGATCATTCCTCGACCCAGCGACGACACGTCGAATCGTCGGCATGCTCGTCTTCATCGCCTTAAGATCGTCCGTGAGCGTCTTTGCGCGACCGATGAGGGTCTCAGCGCTCGTCTCGGCGCGAACGACGACGGAGGAGCGCGATGGATGCACCCTCGACGGATAAGAAGAGCCTATGCCCCCACGGGAAAGCCGAACCGCCGCGCCGTTCTCGCGAACCGCCGCGCCGCGCGCGATGGTCGCCGTACTCATCGCAACGGACACCACTTTCTGTATTTGTCGTTCGCGTGCGTTCGTGCGCTCAATCGACCGCCGCGATCCTCGGCGCGCGACAACTTGTGGCTCCTCCAGTCACGCGTCGTCCGCCGTCAATGCGTCGGCATCTTCCAAAAAACGCCCCGACGCCCACCCGGCGTAATCACACTCCCACTCGATGCCGCCTTGGCGAACGTGGACGACGCACTCGCCCAAATTCGTCACGCCTCGACGCATCGAACACAACCGCTTGTCGCTCGCGTTGGCTCCTCGAGCGAACAACCGACCGAGCACGCCGCCATGCGTCACCGCGATGACCTTTTCTCCGTCGCCGTGCGCGCTCGCTATAAATTTAAAAAACTCTACCAATCTCGCGTCGCACTCCGCCGCGCTCTCACCGCCGCCGGGGATCTTCCCGCCGCTCTTCCAAGCGACGAACGCTTCCGGCGCGAGAGCGCGCAAATCCGCCCGCGGCAGCCCTTGCAGGTCGCCCAGGTGTCTCTCGCGCAATCGTGCGTCGAGTGAGACGTCGACGCCGAGTGCGTCGGCGATTCCTCGCGCCGTGTCGCGCGCGCGGGTGAGATCGCTCGAGTACACCGCGACGGCGTCACCGTGGATTCTCGCCACGACTGGTGCGGCTCGAGCAACCTGTGCGACGCCGTCGGCATCCAATGGCGTTTCGAGATCGAGTTGGCCCTGGATGCGGTGTTCGGCGTTGAATACGGATTGTCCGTGACGCACAAAGACGACGGTGGTGGACATGTCGCGCGCGTGTCGCGAGGTGTGGTGGCGAGCGGGAACAAGATGTGTTTTCAACTGTTTTTTTTGGTTTGGTTTGTTGCGCATTTCAACTCGCGTCTAAATATTTCTTCATCGTTGGTTTGGTTTGCTTAGAACTGAACGTACAGATCGCGGTCGGCGTTCATCTCCTCGACGAGCTCGACAGCCTCGGTGAGCGCGACTTCGCCAAACTTTGTCAAATAATTGTTGTTCATGCTGAGCGACTGCAAAGAACCCTCGGCGTTGTTCTTGATGGCTTGGGCGAGAGCGAACGCGCCCTTATCCTTGATTTCGTTGTACCCAAGATCGAGGTTGGTGAGAACTTCGTTGACGACAGCCAAGGAGGCGGCGAGCGCGGCGACGCCGTCGTCGCCCAAATCGTTGCCTCGTAAATCCAAAACGGCGAGAGATGATGAATATTTGATGGCCTCAGCAAAGGCGTACCCGCCCTCCTTGCCAATCTTACACCACCCCATACGCATCGTGTTGAGTTTACCGTGGAACTTCACCGTCTCCGCGAGCGCCTTGCCACCCGGGACGCCAATCGGGTTGTAGCCGAGCTCGAGCGTGACGAGCGCCTCGTTATCTCTTAGCGCCTCGGCGAGCTTTTCCGCGCCAAAGCCACCGATATTATTGCCGCCGATATCGAGTACTTCAATCTTCTTGTTATCCTTGAGCGCTTCCGCCACTGCCGCGCAACCGTCGTTGGCGAGCTCGTTCATGTACAAGTTGAGATGTGTCAGCGCGTCGTCATCCTTGAGGTAATCTCTGAGCGCCGGGCCAGCATCCGGGCCGATCGAGTTGTTACCGAGATCAAGGTTGCTTATTTTCTCCTTGCGCGCCGCGAGGCCTTCGCAGAGCTTGATGCAACCTTCGTTGCCGATATCGTTACCGTTCATCTGCAACGAACGCAGACCCGTGTTCTCTTTAAACGCAGCGCCCAGCGCCGACGCGCCCAATGCGCCGATGTAGTTACCACTGAGAGCCAAGAGCTCGACGCTAGTGTTTTGCGCCATGCCTTGGGCGAGCGCCGCAGAACCTTCATAATCAATCATATTGTTGTTCATTTCGAGCGACGTAATGGTGGTGTTCGTCTTGAGCGCTTCGGCGATTGCCTTGGCGCCTTCGTCGCCGATGGCGCACGCGTTGAGATTGAGTGTCGTAATCTTATCGTTCGTCTTGAGATATTCCGCGAGCACCTTGGCGCCCTCGTCGCCGAGTGAGTTGCTCGCGAGCGAAAGCATCGTCAGCGTATCGTTACACTTGAACGCCTCGCAGAGAGCGGTGATGCCCTCCAGACCGATGCCGTTGGCGCTCATGTCGACGCACGTCGCGACGTTGTTGTACGCAAACGCTTCGGAAATAAAACACGCCCCTTCGTCGCCGAGGTTTTTACCGCTCGCATCCACCGTTGAGACGCGACGGAGCTCGTCCATGACGTCACGAAGCATGCGTCTCGCCTCGCGAGTGATCACCTTTTTCTGCTTCTCCTTCTTCGCGCCTCTCGCCGCGTCGCCGCCCACGTTCACCGGACCGTCGAGACCATCCTCGCTCGTCGTCACTGGTATCTCACCTCCACCAAAGGGTAACCCGGATGGCATGTCATCACCACCGACACCTTGATCGACGCCGCCCGCGGCGGCTGGAGCTGCCGCCGGCGCGCCCGATCCGCCGCCACCCTTCATCTTTGTCCACACAAAGTAACCCACGATGGCAGCCGCAGCGCCACCAGCCGCGACGAGCGTCATGTCAATCCCAGGTTCGGGGCGCCCCGCGTCTCTTCCGGACGATCTCTGTCCCTGCGTCGCGCGTCTCTTCTTTTTACCGCTCGAAGAACGCTTCTTCTTTGGCGCTCCGCTCGTCGTCTGCTTCGACCCCGGGGTCGCCGTCGCGTCCGGCGCCAAAGCCGCCGCGCTCACCGGCGCGCTCGTCGCTGGAATCGTCGTCGTCACCGCATCGGTACCCACGGGCGCGGTCGCCGACGTCTCACCGCCGCTCGCATCCTCGACGACGCCCTGCGCTCCTTCTTCGCCCGCGGCTTCTTCAACCTCTCCGCTCGCGACGACCGCGTCCTCCCCCGTCGCGCCTCCATCCGTCGTCACCACAGAAGACCCAGCCTCACCGCGTCCTTCGACACCACCACCTTTCTTCGGCGCCGCGGAAGACCGCGCGATCGCCCGCGTCGCCCGTCGCGTCCGAGTCGCCGCCACCGCTCGAGTCGGCGCCAGTCTCGCGACGCGACTCGCCGCCGCCGCCATCACTCCGACCCGATCGCGCAGTCTCAACGACAACCTTCGACGAACGACCGCCCACGAAGTCCGCCGCGCGCCTCGTCGTCGTCTTTCGCCCAATCACTCCGCTCGACGCCACCTAAACGCGCCGCTTCGACGGTTGGATGGATCGGTGCGTTCGGGTCGGTGCCAAACCCTCCGTCAGGAATGAATCAACCGACCGGTCCACCGACGGCGTCGTCGTCGTCGTCGTCGTCCGATCCAAAGTCGCGCGCGCGCACCGATTCGCGTCCCTTCGTCGTCGACGCCGAGCCGTCCGAGCGATCCGAGCCGTCCGGGCCGTCCGTCGCGCGTCTGTCGTCGCGCGAACCGTTCCGTCGGGCCCGAGACGCACGAGACTTTCTTTTGTTTTCAAACACGGGAAAGTAGTACTGTTTCATCAGTGAGACATTTTCAAACACGGGAAATGACCGATCCATCGCGCCCCGCCCCGCGGGGTCCTCCCGGGCGATGATGCGTCACAGAGAGACGTGCGAGCGGCCGGGTCTGGGTGTCGTCGAGAGACCGTCGAGGGGGCGGTTTCGTTTCGTTTCGTCTCTTCGTCGTGTTCGTCTTCGGCGCGCGCGCGGGGAACGGACGGACGGACGGAGTGTGGTGTTTTGTGAATTCGTCGAGACTTTTCGATTTTGATTTTTCATCTTGCGTTGGTTTCTTCGGTCGTGATGATGCCGCCGTTGCCGCGACGACGACGACGATGGATGGTCGTCGCCGTGACGCTCGTCGCGGTGATGGTGATGACTCTCGGTGACGCCGCGGAGGGATCGCCGGTGACGCGGATAGACCGGGTAAAGTTTGCGAGGAAATGGATGGATGACGCGAAGGCGCGAGGCGGTTTGGACGCGAGCGAAGGCGTGGACGTGGGAGACGCGACGGAGGATGGCGACGATGGGTTCGCCGTCGGTGGTGGTGGAAGGCTTGGATTGCGCGTCGGATCGACGCCCGTGGAGAAGATGGAGGCGTACGTGCGAGTGCGGTGGAATGAAACGATTCATCCGTCGGCGTACGACGCGAGGGAGCACCCGTTGGGCGCGGCTTTGGCGGCGTTGAGGAGCGAACACGGCAAGGATGAGAAGACGGCGTTGGTGTTGTGCTTGATTTACGAGAGGTTTGAACGACGGGATGAGAGTGTTTTCATGGATTACTTTCGGGCGATGCCGGAGGAGTTTGATACGCCGACGTTTTGGTCAGAGACGAGCGCCAAGGAGCTTCGCGGGAGCGATACGTACGAAAAGGACATCGTGGAAGAGTTCAAGCTCATCAACAAGATGTGGGGTGGGTTGCGGCGACGGGTGTTTGATGTGTACACGGATGTTTTCACGCAGTCGAGCTCCAAGTCGCTGTACGCGCTCCGTTGGGCCTGGGCCGTGGTGCACTCGAGAGCCGTTCGCGTGAGCGGCAAGGAGGGACTGGCGTTGGTACCCGTGTTAGACATGATCCACGAGTGTGGTAGCGGCGGTGGTGGAGGCGATAGCGGCAGCGACGACGACGGTATCGATTCTGGCGAAAATTCCGAAGAGATGGGCGTCGACAGAGAAGCGGAGGATGCCGGATTCGCCGTGTACGACAAGCACGCGGATGAGGTGGTGGTGTACGCCAAGCGCGATTACCGTCCAAACGAAGATATTTGCGAACGCTTTGGCTCGTGGAACAACGGCGAATCGTTGCAGCACTTTGGCTATTTACCAGATGTGGACGAGGATGATATGCGCAACTGTGTTCTCATGATTCTTGAACCGGAGAAGCGATACTCGGACACCATTCTCAAGGCTGGATTTGACGTTCCCTGGCGCGTGTGCGTCCCTCGATCGCCGACGCAAGCGAGCTTGGATTTATTCGCCGCGTACGCCGAACTTGCCGCTGGAAGACGCGTGGACATTGACGAAAGCGGCGTGCCCAGAAACGTTTCCCGCATTGGTGCGCTCAATATCATCAACGAGCGATTGACGCGGTATCCGACGACAATCGATCAAGACGAGTACGCGCTGAGAGTGATGCGTGAATCGCGCGATGAGTTTTCAAAGAGCATTCGCGACGGCAGTTTGGCGCTTCTCGAGCGCGTCCAGCTCGAAGCGAAGATGCACGAAGTCCGTCGAAGCGCGCTCGCGATCGAGCTTCGTTTTCGTGAGAAGAAGATTCTCAAGACGCTCGCGGATAGAATTTCTCTTTCTGTCAACGCCGGTTCTGGCGTCAAGGATGAACTCTGAAAGACTAGTACGGTGATGTTTAATAATTATCAAATTATCATAGACGCAACGTTACATTTGATCTACATTTGGCATTGTTTATGCCCGGGCGAGTCGCAGTTCTTCTCGACAGCCAGGTATTTGAAAAATAAAAAATGGACGTCTTGACTTTCGCCAAGATCTTGAAATCGGTATTGTACATCTGATGCGAGAGCTGCTGGTTCTCTCGCAACGGAAAATAATATTTATAGAGACAGCCTTTAACTGACACAGAGCACAAATATTGGAGTCAGTTTTGCGACGAGCAGAGTTTTTGAATGTACTGCACCATCGTGACGCTGTGGTCGACGATGGACGTCGTGCCAAACTCGACGACACCCTTCTCGAGCGGCACGCCGATGACGGTGCGTAATCCGGCTTGCTCAGCCTGGCGTTTGCGCTGAAAGCTCCAAGCGGGCAACTGACGAATATCTTCGTGCCACTCATAGTTTCCAGTGTATCCTATGCGCCCTGGCATGCCGAATCCCATGCTAAACCGCGCAAACATGGTGTGCGACGTGTTGACAAAGAGACTCACCGAATCCGCCCCCTTTGTGCACACGTGCGCGTCACACGACAGCGATTTCTTCTCTTCGTCAAACCCCCAGAATAACCCGTATTCAAAGCCTTTCGCCTCACACACGAATCGTAACCGCGACGCCATGTTTGACGACGACATTGTCCGCTCCAGCGGATTCACCAACGGACCGTCTCTGTGAAACATCGCTAGAGATTCGCTCAACAGCTTATCAATCTGCTGCCTCGACGCACTCCTCGGCAGCGCGTTCCCTTCACGATCACGCATAACATCCAACGAATCCGCGTCCGCATCCTCAGACGCCCCCGTGCTCGACGCGCTGTTGTACGATCCAAACTTGGACGTCTCCAGCGCGCTCGTCGGCGACACGTGTCTTCCGTTGACGTCGCTCGACGACCTCGACCCATCGCTCTTTCTCGGGTTGGACGACGACACCATCGACGTCGACGCCATCGTCGCCTCGGGTGTCTTACCACGCGCGCTCTTCCCCTTCATCTTCGCCTTCTCAGCGCTCGCCATCCGTTCCTCCGCGTTGACGCTTCGCTCCGACATTTACGCGCGTCCAAATCCACAAGATGACGTCACCCACACCCGGGTGTTCGACCGACGCGCTTTCCACCCTGTTGTGGGCGACGAGTGGTTCCCGTGCCGCGGTGCACCGCGCGCGGGCGACTCGACGAACCCCGCGCGCGGGGCGCCCCGTCCGCGCGAAAAGAGGACGAGTTTTTTCTTCTCCTCGCGCCTCTCGCGCGATCGCGTCCCCGCGCGCGTCGCGCGATCGCGAGGACGCCCGCGAACGACCTCGACCGCGCGATCGCGCTCCGCGAGAGCGCTATCCGACGCGGAAATTGGAGCGCGCGTCCGTCCTCGGGTCCCCGCGCGCGTGCGACGAGGCGGCGGGAGACTGCACGGCGCGCGACGGCAAATACAGAGAGACGATCGATCGATCGTCCGTCCGTTCGTTCGTTCGTCCGGACGGACGCGAACGACGACGCGCGAGCGCACGCGTTCGTCTGAGGACGTGTCGCCCGCCCGTCCAGCGTGGACAGCGAGAGATGGGCACGCGCGGGTGTGTGGAGATCTCGTAGTGTCGAGGATAAATCTCTAGATGAGCGTCGTTTATGCTACGTTTGGGACACCGAAAAAGCGTTGAAAAAGCGTGAAAAGCGTGATGTGCGCGTCGTTAAAGGTAACAACAACGCGTGGTTGCATCATGATTAGGGGTTGTTTTGTGTTTTATACGTACGTGTTCGATCGGGGTAAGGGGCGCTGCGATCTCGATTGTATAGTGCTATCTGATGTTTTAATATTGATGAATCGTCGTTTCTGTCTAGGCGTCCAAACCGCGAATACCGAGCTTTTCGATGAGCTTGGGGACGACGGCGTCGTCCTCGGCGTCGACTTCACCCCGGAGGGAGGCGAGGGTGACGCCGGAAGCCTTGTAGAGGGACGGGACCTTTTCGGCGTCGTCCCCGGCGAGCGCTTGAGCGGCGGCGAGGGTGTGGGCGAAAATGGTGAGGGCGAAGCCCTCGGCGAGGGCGTAGCCGGGCTCCTCACCGTCGGGCGTGGCGTTGCGAAGGGCGGCGGCGACGTCGGCGAGGGTGACGGTGCCGTCAATCACCGAGCCAGCGATGGAAGAGGCGATGTGCTCGCCCGCCTTGGGCAAGTCGCACATGATGTCCTCAATGTTGTTGAAGAGCGGTGCGAAACCTTGGACGAGCTGCGCGCCAGACATTGGACCGTCGGCGCTGGCGAGGGATCGGATGAGGCCGTATGCAGCCTTCCAGTCCATGTCGCGGCGCTCAAAGCTCGTCGTCAAAAAGTACTGGATGAAACCAACCATTCGCGCGTCGCCCCAAGTCTTGATGGCGTTGATAGCCTCGGCGGCATCCTTGTCGTCGTAGAAGTATTCAGTAATCTTCTTGCGCTCCGCGATGAACGCTTCGTCATCCATGCCCGACTTTTTCGCCTCCGCGGGCGCGGCGGCAGCCTTGGGCGCGACTGGTGCTGGGACAGCTTTCTCCGTCATATTCGGTGCTCCACGAGGTTGCGGAATGCTGGATCGGAGATCGCGCTCGCTCTCTCTACCACCGCCTCGTCTATCTCCAAAGGCACCTCGAGAATCAGATCGAGAGAACGAGCCTCGATCGTCTCCGCCACGAGCTCCACGGCTCGGCGGACGCTCAAAGTCACCACCGCGTCGGCTATCAGAGCGAGAGAGGTTACCGAAGGAAGCGTTGCGTTCCGGACGAACGCCGGCGCGACGAGTTTGCTCCATGGCGGCGCGTTGCGCATCTCGGTGCACATCTTCAATCTTCTTCGGTCCTTCTTGCTTGCGGCGCTCACGCCATCCCTTGGAACGCATGTCGATGACATCTTGTAGCATGAATCGGTGGCGAGAAGAGAGTTCGTTCGTCTTGCTGAGAGAATCCATGCGGCGGAAGTATGCATCCATGTACGCCTTGGCCTTCTGGTGATCGAGCTGGCCGCCGACAGTCGTCATGAGCTTACACAACGCCTCAATATCCTCTTCGTTCGGAATCTTGTCAGGCTTATCACCGAGGAGCTTCATGATGCACGTATGCATGATGCGCTCGGTGAGCATTTGCTTCTTGAACAACTCACCGATGAAGCGAATGTTACCCAACATACGACGTCTCGCTTGAAGAAGTCTTTCGTCCCTCTTCGCCTGCTTACGACGCTCTTCCAACGCGAGTTCCTCTTCAGTTTTCGGCTTTGGCGGCTCGTCAATTTCACCTTCTTCGAGTTCCTTCTTCTCCTCGCCTTCCTTCTTCTCCTCGCCTTCCTTCTTCTCTTTTTCCTCCTTGTCATCTTCGTCGTCTTCACCCGCCTCCGCCTTCTCCATAGCCTTGTCACCCTTCTCAAACTCTTCTTGGCACTTGTTCAGCAATACGCGCTTGAATGTGATGGCTTGTTGGCCCTCTTGAGCCGTTGGATCTATGAATTCTACACCGTCACTCAATAATCGATCGGAAAGAACGCGGCACAACTCGGCGTACAAGGAAGAAAATGTCGGCTCTTGGAGAGCCTTCTCAAACAGCTGACCGATGAGGCCAACGAGAGTGGCAGCCTCAGTAATACCGACGTCAAGAAGCTTTTCAAGAAGCTTCTCGAAGTTGTCGGGCGTGAGCTTGTTGAGAATAGCCTTGAAAGAACGCTGTCTCTTCTCTTCTTCGTCGTCCACAGTACCGATGACGTACTTGTTATCGGTCTTGTGCAACTTGGGCAAGTCGCCCGCCGGAATGCGGTATTGCGACTGGTTGTAACCTCCACGACGGTCACCCTTCCGTCCACCTTCACCGGCAGGTAATTGTCTATGAGCCCACTTGTCGTCACCCTTTCCTCCGCCTCCGCGGTTACCTCCGCGACGTCCTCCGCCGCGTCCACCGCCAAAGGATTGTACGCCCGGCGGACAAATGAATCCAGGCACGGGCCAGTAATCAATATCATCTGGCACAACCCAGTCGAGCGGTTTCGTTTGTGCCAACGGAGAGTCTCTCATAGCCTTCATTTCCTCAAGGGTGTACTTGCCATCAGCTGGCTTCGGAGCTACTTCAAACTCGGTGATTGGTGGCGGAGCGGAGCGCGCGCGCGTCGACGGTTGGGACTGAGAAGTCTCCGATCCGGCTTCGGACGCGTCAGACGCGATGCTCGACTGCGAATCTGACTTGTTCAAAGAGATGCCGGTAATACCCTCGACGAGAGCCTCGATGGGCTTGTTCTTCGGGGCTTCCGGTGCCTTGGGCGCTTCCTCTTGCTTGGGCGGTTGCGGCTTTGGAGCCTCGGCAGCCTTGCGCAAAATGTCCGCAGCGGTCGGTGCTGCCGGCTTGGGCGCCGGCGGATCAACCTTCTTCGGGGCTGGGGGCTCGACTGGCTTCGGAGCTGGCTTTTCGACCGGCTTGGGCGCCACCGGCGCCGGGGCTGGCTTGGGCGGCGCGGCTGGCTTGGCCGCCATGGCGGCGAAGTTCACCGGCGGCGGCGCAGCCGCCGCTGGCGCTGGCGCCGGCGCAGTCGGAGCTGGAGCTGGAGTGGCGGCAGCCGGTGTCGCGGGCGCCGGACTAGCTGGAGCCGCGCCGGTGGCGGCAGCCGGAGCTGGAGACGTCGCCGGCTTTTCAACCTTGACTTCTTGCTTTGTCTTTGGATTGACAATCTTGATAGCCTTGCTCGCCACCTTGATCGGCGGCGTCGACGGCGGCGTCGATGGCGGCTTGCCCGGTGGCTTAGCGTACGCCGGAATACCCATCGGCGGCATACCCATCATCATTCCCGGGTGAAATGGCGCGCCAGTGGGCACAAACATTTGACCTCCCGGCATCATGCCCGGCATGCCCGGCTTGCCGCCCGGCGGCATCATGCCCATCATCGGCGCCCCGCCCGCCATGGGACGAGACCCTGGCGGCATCGCCGGCATTCCCGGAGATCCACCCACCTTTCCCGCGCTCACGGAGCCAAACATGAACTGTTGCGGTGCTCCTCCGCCGCCCGCCGACGCGTAAACCTTCTTCTCGTCGCCACCCTTCCCGCCGGAGGATCCCTCACCGCTCGCTCGCGGTTGCGGCACGCCCTTACCCGGCGCAGACATATCGTCCCAAACAAGCTTAAACTCCCTCTCGTCGCGAGTTTAGTAAAAGAAGATGCGTTAAACAACCTCCTTCTTCGTCTATGAGCGCGAACGCCAAAAAACCCGCCGAGTCAGTCAACCGCGTACAGTTCGTCTAAACTGAAACCCAAACCTCCGTCACCGAACCCACGCTTCTGATCGCATCTACGACGCGCAGACTAGCCGCGACGCATCCATCGTCGTCAGACGACCGCGAACCCACGGGTCTTCGCGTCGCCAGGACGCGCTGGATGGATACCGCGCGCGCGGATCGGGATCCATCCAACGCCCGCGAGACCCTGGTGGCGCTCGCGTCGTCCAACCGAACCGCGAATCCCGTCCGCGTAACGCGACCGGAGGGAACGCGTTTCATCACAAACGCCCCTCGCGGATATCCGCGACGCGAAGCGACGCCAACGACGGCGCGGTTCCCGCCCGACCCGGGTCGGGAGCGTTCGGACGCATCGGGATCCACGAGAAATCGCGCGCGCGAGTCGAGGAAAATCAAAAGTCGGCCGAAAGACCCGCGACGCGAAGACGTACCTCTTCGTTTCGACGGTAACCGAAGAGAGAGAGTGAAGGAGAGAAGTCGGACGCCGGCGCTCGGAAGCTCGCGGTCGTCGCTCTGACGCGCTGCGCGAGCGCGCGACGCGTCTTCATCAACCACTTGGTTGCGTCTTTGCACCATCCGTTCATGTTTCATGGTTCGCGACTCGTCAGATGGAGAGGGACTCGCGCCGCCACGCAGGTTTTCACATGGATTTCGTTTGAAAACTACTCGGACATTCGATGCATTTTGTACTTTGAAATAGACCATGTTCAGTACAAACGTATGGCTTAATGACGCGAGATTCATATTGAGGCATCGTATAAGTCGATGTGTGTGTATTTTAGCGGTTTCGTTTTCGAACTTTCAAAAGGCGCTCTTGAGCCGCAGTGCGCGCCGCGCGTCGACGCGTCGGTTCCGTTCGTCTCCACGGCGATGACGATGACCGCGGGTGCGACGACGACGACCGCGGGTGCGATGCTTCGCGCGCCACAACAGCCAACTTCGCGAACGAGAGGAAGGTTGACCACGATGGCGACCAAGTCTGCAGCCTTGACGGTGATGGGTACCCATGGACGACGCTCGACCGCCGGGAACGGTGTCGTTCGACCGGGATGCGGGCGACGACGAGGTGAGATGACTCGCGTGCGAGGCACGGAACACGAACTAGACGAGGCGTACGCGGGGGGAAGCGCGACGCGAATGAAAAAGACGCTCGAGCTGCAAATCGGTGAGTCCACGGTGACGCTCGAGACTGGAGCGATTGGTTTGCAGGCGAACGGAGCGGTGATGGCGAGGGAAGGGGAGACGATCGTGTACACGACGGCGTGCGCGTCGAGGGATCGAACGGGTGATGGGTCGTTTGTGCCGTTGACGGTCAACTACCAGGAACGGTTTTCGGCGGCGGGCAAGACGGCGGGCGGATACAAGAAGAGAGACGGCGGATTGAGGGAAAACGAGACGCTCAAGGCGAGACTGGTGGATAGACCGATTCGCCCGATGATGTATAAGGGCTGGGGATACGAAACGCAGGTGTTGCAGTGGTTGATGAGCTTTGACGCCGAGAGATCGACGGACGCGCTCGCCATTACGGCGGCTTCAGCGGCGCTCGCGGTGAGCAACATTCCTTTGAAGAAACCGGTGTGCGGCGTGCGCGTGGGCTTGATGCCCGGGTCAAACGAACCTATCGTGAACCCAACGTCGGAGCAGATGAAGGAGTCTCGACTCGATTTGGTGTTGGCGGGCACGGACGACGCCGTTCTCATGATTGAAGGATTTTGTGATTTTCTCACGACGGATGAAATGCTTCGCGCCATCGAAAAGGGACACCAAGCCGTGTCCAAGGCGTGCAAGGAAATCGAAGCCTGGGCCGCGGAAGTCGCTCCGCCGAAAATGATGGATAAGCTCATCGTACCGCCGGAAGGTGTTGACGAAGCCGTCGAAGCTCTCGTCGGCGAAGAACTCGCCGCCGCTATCGTCATTCCAATCAAGCAAGAGAGAGGCGCTACGATTGGCGCCGCTCGCGAGCGTGCGGTCGAAGCGTTGAAGGAGCAGTTCGAGGTGCGTGCGCTCTTCTCGTTCTCTCGTTGGTATTCTCACGAGCTCGACTTTGCTTTCTTTTCATCATTCTTTGCGCTCTACCGATTCGCCGCAACCGCTTCTCTCGAGAAATTGTTGGTTGCGGCTCAACTGCGAGCGCATACATTAACGTGAATGCTTCGAACGGGCGACCAGCCCACCTTGGCGTCGCACCCGAGTACTTCTGGACCCGCCCTTTGCACGCATTCTAAATTTCTCAGCAGCCTCTGATGAGCTCGTTTGACACTGACTGACTCAACCCCGTATTTTGTTTTACATACATTTTGCAGGCGAACGCCGTCATCAATGCTTGCGGTAAGATTGAGTCGCGCGCTCTTCGCGACACCATTCGTAACAAGGGTCGCAGACAAGATGGTCGCACGACGAGCATGATTCGTCCGATCGCCTGCGAAGCTGGCATTCTCCCGCGCACGCACGGCAGCTCGCTCTTTACTCGCGGGGAAACGCAAGCCATCGGCGTCGCGACTCTTGGTGGTAAGCAAGACGCACAACGTCAAGACGACGTCGAAGCCGGTGAAGACAAGCGCTTCATGCTTCACTACTTCTTTCCGCCTTCCTCTGTTGGAGAGACTGGACGTACCGGTGGCGCTTCCCGTCGCGAAGTCGGACACGGTAACTTGGCGGAGCGAGCGCTCGCGCCCATCATCCCTCGCGAGGATGAATTTCCGTTTGTGTGCCGCCTCGAAAGCACCATCACAGAAAGCAACGGTTCGTCTTCCATGGCGACTGTGTGCGCGGGCACGCTCGCGCTGTTGGACGCCGGCGTTCCAATCAAAAGGTGTGTATCCGTTTCTGTAATTCTCTCGCAAGCGCGCCAATTTTTTTCTTGTCAACCTCTCCTCAAAAAGCCAGGTCCTTAAGAACACTCTTCGTCGCTCCGCTCACGCGGTGTATGGAGAGAGATCGAGTCATAACTTGGCGACATTAAAACGCACAATGCTTCGCGTTTTGCGTCGTGCCGTGCCGCTGCGCTAGCGATGGAAAAGTATAGCGGGCCGATTCGTCACCCGCCCTGCCGTACGCTTCGTCGCCGCGTGGACATTTTTTCCAACGTCGTTTTACGTTTTCGAATTCTGACCCACTTTTACTCATTCCACCTAACAGGAAAGTCGCTGGCGTTGCGATGGGTCTAATTCTCGGTTCCGAAGCCGCCGGTGGTGGCGAGAAGCTCGATCCGATCATTTTGACGGACATTCTCGGTTCTGAGGACGCACTCGGCGACATGGACTTCAAGGTTGCGGGCGACAAGGATGGTATCACCGCCTTCCAGATGGATATCAAGGTTGAAGGCATCACGATTGATGTCATGCGTTCAGCGCTCGAAGAAGCTCAAAAGGGCATCGTTCATGTGCTTGGTCAAATGGAAAAGTGCGAACCGCCACCCGCCGGTGCGATGAGCAAGTATGCGCCGCAAATGCAAACCATTCCGGTTGCGGAAAAATACTTTGGCAAGGTTATCGGCAAGGGTGGTGAGACCATTCGATCCATCATGGAGCAAACTGGTGTCAGCGCCATCGATGTTGACAAGGAGAACGAAACCGTCACCGTGACGGGTGGCGGTGGGAGCGATGTTCCGGCGGCTATTGAGATTATTAGGCAAATGATCGCCGAACCAGAAATTGGCAAAATTTATCGTGACTGCGTCGTGAAGAAGGTTGTTGAATTCGGTGCTTTCGTTGAGTACATGCCCGGCGTGGAGGGTCTCTGTCACATCAGTGAGCTCGATGTCGCTCGCGTGCCGAACGCTTCTGACGTGGTATCGGAGGGACAAACCATCGACGTTAAACTCGTCGAGGTGAACAGTCGCGGACAAACGCGCTTGAGTCGCAAGGAAGTTCTCCTCGAGGAGAACCCAGAGCTCGCCGCCGCTGCGAGCGTGTCCAAGGCGAGCTCCGACGGCGAACATGACGGCGAGGGTAACGGCGGTCGTGGGGGTCGTGGAGGTCGCGGTGGCCGAGGCGGTCGAGGGGGGCGACGCCCGTCTCGCGACTCTGGCGGGTTTTAAAAATTTACTATCATTTATCATGCTTGGGTACCAGTATCACAATTACACAACCTAGAGTTTACTTAGAGCTACAGATATCGTAACAATACCTAGATGTACCTCAGTGAGACTGAGATAAACGCCTCGACGCGCGAGTTCCCTCACGGAAAACTTTTTCCTTCTTTTTCGCCGCCGTGGGTTTCTTCTTTTCCACTGTCTTCGTCGGCGTAGTCTTCACCTTGGCTTTCGGTTTCGGTTTCGGCTTGGGAGGCGTCGGTTTCGCCTTTGCCTTTGCGTTCGCCTTTGGCATTGGCTTTGCGTTCACCTTTGCTGTCGTCTTTGGCGGCGGCGCCTCTTCCTCCTCTTCTGCTTCCTCTTCAAATGCATTCTCTTCGTCTTCGTCTTCGTCATCGTTGTCATCCTCTGCGTCATCTCCGTAATCGTCCAGTTCTTCTTCTTCTTCGGCTTCCAAATCGGATTCTGGTTCAGGCTCTGACTCAGATTCCGGTTCATCTTCATCCGAATCCGTCTCTGAAGAATAATCTCGCGAGCGCTTCTTACCAGATAACGTTTTGGGGCTTTGTTTCGTCGGACTCGTTTTCGCAACCTTTTTCGACGCCGGCGTTTTCATCGAGAGCACTCGCTCAGCCTCGGCGTGTTCCGCCTCTTGTCTTGCCAACTTGGCAGCTCGAGCTTCTTGTGCAGCCGTCTCTTCCTCTATCGTAGACATATCGATGTGACGGAACTTTGGTTGGTGTTCCTTCTCTTCGTGACCTTCCTCTTCTGCGTCGCTATCCTCCTTCGCTTCGGCTTGCGCCTTGAGTTTGGCGTTTTGCATCTTCACCGTTTGATGTCTATCGAGAGCGCCCAGCGCGGCTGCCAAGCGACTACCCGACCCCCCTGCGGCTCGCGCCGCGCCTCCCGCGGACGCGATCCCTACCGCCGCTTCCTTGGCTTCGAGATCCATCAACGGTTTCAACAGCTCACCCGCATCTGGAGGGTAGAATAAGCGCTCAGACTTTTTGCGATTGTGCGCGCGCTTCAACACGTCTTCCTCCTTGTTCGCGTCAGTTTCGTCGTCGGCATTTTCGCGAGTGGACGCTCCGTCGTTCGTAGCCTCTTTTGACGGTCGCACGACGCCGTGATCGGCAGTCTGATGGACGTGCGCGCGAGCTTTCACCGCAAACTTTTCGTAATCCATGTGCCAGCGCAGGCGCAACGTCTCGAGCATGCTCTGCACCGTACCGAGAGTGCCACCCGAACCTCCCGATTCATTCTGACCCATCGGTGCCCCAACGTCACCATAAGGCATGAAAGGCGTGACCGCCAAAATGTGCGGTTGCGCTTCCGCTTCCCAGACCGCGGTGCGGTCGTCCACGATAACGGTGAGCTCTCGCGGAAAGTGCAAGCCGCACGTCTTTGAGATCGACTTGAGTTCCTCCGCCTTGACATTCTTCAGCCTACCATCGAGTTGCATCGGATCAAACACGATGTTAAACGGATCGAGAATTCTACACACCTCCCTCGCGTAGTCCTTGAGCGCCATGGTACACACAAAGACTTCGGCTCGCTTCGATCTGTTGCGGTCGCTTCCCGCCAAGTAATTCTTCAACTCCTCCCACCCCGGTCGCACGTGCATGAGAACCGCTGTGGACGGATCCGCGGGGTTGATCATCGTGAACACGCACATCGATCCTTTGATATGTGGGCTCGGGACTCTGATGACGTTTCTCAGGCGCTGTTGGCCGTCTGGAAGCTGTTCAATCTCGGGAATGGTCACCGAGCGTCGTCCGTTCACCGTAATGGCGGCTTCGGTGACGTATTGAAACAACATATTCCGATCAATCTGTAACCGCCTCAGGCTCTGTTCCGTCGAGGCCCGATCCTTTTTCATCTCATCCTTCATCACCTCCGACAGTCTCGGATTGCTAAAGTCAAACTTCATGAGGCTCACGAGCTTTGCCCTCGCCTGCTCGATGCGTCGATCCAACAGGTGGAGCGTCGTCGCTTGCACCAACGTCTCGTCCAAGTCAAACACTACGACGAGCCTATTGTGCACGAGAAGCGGTGCCGCATACACCGGTGCCATCTGTTCCGTCTTAAACGCCACGAATCGCGTCCGCCGCCCCGCCGTTCCCTCTCCTCCTGCCTGTTCTTCGTCGTCACCCTCCTCGCTCGGCACCGCCACCAAGTGCAACTCGCTCGCCCGTCCATCCTGACCCACAACCTGGACCACCGCGCTCTTATTCTCCGCGCACATTTCAAAGTGTAACGATTCAATCTCTTCCCTCTCTTTCGCTTCGCACGCCTCGCTCGGGACTGCCTTAAACACCGGCGTCCCTCCGCTTGCGCTCGACAACAGGTGCAACGCCGGGAGCGGATCGAACGCGTCTCGCGATTCCCAAAACCCAACCACGACGAGTTCGCTCCCGCGTTCGACGAGCGTCGACAAGAACCGTTCGTTATCATCCGTCGTCGCCGTCGTCGTCGGCGTGCATCCGTCGTTCTCCGCACCGACGCCGGCGTCGTTCACCGGGGCGCCAACCGATCCGTCAGCACCCGTCGTTCGAGTCGCGCCCGCGCTCGCGCCTTCATCAGGTCTCGCGAGCGCCACGCACGATAACCGCAATCCGGTTTGGTGGTCGCGCTTCGCCACCGACGCGCGGAGCTCGATCATCGCCCCGCGGTCGCTCGGCGTCGCCTCGAGTCAGTCTCTGGCGTCAACGGTTAGAGGTTTCGCACCTCAAAGACGGACGGACGGACGGACGGACGGACGGGAGTCGTCGACGCGTCATCGACGCCGGCGCCCGCGCGGTGAAGGATGAACGCGTCGATGATGGCGGCGCGGGTGGCCGCGGCTTCATCTCGCGCGTCGATGGCGAACGTCAACGCGCGTGAGCTGCGTGTTGCTCAGAAGAGGAGGCTGTTGATGCACGAAAAAAACCGACAGCGACGCGCGACGGCGAAGAGCCACGCGGTCGATGCGGTCGCCGACGCCGGTATCGAGACCAT